>LULO01000024.1_pt1 | contig 52504 bp, 76 predicted proteins | sample 728121 | NCBI WGS metagenome assembly LULO01 (sample SAMN03860287, study PRJNA289734) | marine metagenome | biome: seawater column; feature: ocean; material: water; isolation source: Red Sea water column Station 149 - depth 50m | place: Saudi Arabia: Red Sea | collected 2011-10-15 | depth 50 m | reverse complement strand
TTTTGCGTCCTTTTGCGTTCTTTCGCACCCCCACACCAGGTTTTGCGACCTATTGCGTGCGGCCTTGCGTGCTTTTGCGTACCCAGTCGTAAGCTTTCCTGGATTCCAGGCCAAAAAAAAGGAGGCCTTGCGGCCTCCCTTAGTGTATTTGCTTTTTGGAGAAAAACAATTTATGAATTTGCGAACCATACCATGTGCGGCCAGTTATGTAAAGACACCGGGCCTTGCGGCCCCTGGAGGAACTATTGCTTGTGGCCTTGTTAATCTGGATCCGGGCGGATTAATTAAACCGTCTTCAATTAGTGCGTGCGCCCTTCGGCCATACCAGCCCTGAAGCTGCCAAGCCAGGCCTGTGTCAACCAAATGTTGCCAGGCCTCCAAGTATTCTTTTTCACTGTAAACACCATCATTGATATCTTCAATGATTGCAATTGCATCATATGATTTCATCTGTGGCCTCCGCTTCAAAACTTGTGTCTTCACTTACATATTCCCACTCTTGATCTTGCGCCAGTTCTTCTGCTTCTTCCCAAGTGCGAGCGTTAACATAGCACACCTCCTTTTTAATGGAGGTGCGTCTTACTTCGTATTCTCTGAATAGTGTTGAGTCTGTCATCCTAACTCCTCATCATCCCATTCAAACTCCCAACCAAGCTTGAGACATAAATTTTTATATGTCTCTCTGCCACATGAAGACATGCGTTGGTATTCCCAACCAAGATCTTCAACTAAGTTTTTTATTTCTTCACTCATGCGATTACCTCTAGTTGAGTTTCACTTAGATTGATGGTTACATCGCCACCACTTGCGATACGCATTAAAGCATCTTCGTCAAAGGGAACATTCTCTGCGAAGTCATCGCCACTAACTTCGTGCGTTCTGTCCCATAGATCATCATGCTTGTCATACTTGGGATTGTATCCACTAGCATAAACAACCTTATTCGATGATGATGGTTTCTTGAGATAAGATTGCATCAAGTAAATGCCCTCGTCTTTAACAAGGTAGAACCCTTTTTGATCTGTGGTTTCTTTACTGTAAGCAATCTTAAAAGTATCAGCGTTCAAGGTCTCCTTCGCAAGAGACCTTAAAGTTTTATTAGATTTGAATTTTAGCTTATGCATTAGACCACCACCTCTGTTTCTTCATGAACAAAACTATTACGATCAATGATTTCTTTTACCATCTCTTCATGATCGTATTCTTTTTGCTCTTCAAAGCCATCGTATGTGTCAGTTCTGTCATAGATTTCTAGACCATCAACCCAATAGACACCATTGTCTAAAAAGCCTAAGTCCCAATCGCCAACATTACTAATGCCAATGGATAGAGTACCACCCAAATAATTAGATATTATCTGCGTCATTCTAGCCATGCCATAAAATTGGTCGTTAGTTCTAACGCCCAATCTTTTTGATGCATCAAGAAAAGCCTCGACTGAGTCTCTTCCACCATTCCAATGAAGATAGATGCAAGGCACCTCTTCTTTTTTCTTTTTGCTTTCTTTTTCTTTGAAAGCTATTAAACATCTGTTTCCCATAATTTTTCTCCGTTTTAGGTTAACAATAATTAATTATACATCGATTAACATATATAAACAAATTAATGTTATAATATTTTTTTAACTTTTATGGAGTGATTATGAAAGAATTAAATAGAAATCATATTAAAGTAGGCAACAAGCTTAGAATTTTAAGTGAATGGATTTGGAGTGGAACAGGCAAGAATGGATTTGAAACTGGAACAGAAAAAAGAAATTCACTAGTAGAGATAACAAAATTATTTGACAACAGATTTGAATATAAAGTTATTGATTGCAAAAGAGAAAACCCTTTGCCAAATTCTGAGGAAAATAAACTTGGTAGAGGTGGCACTACTTATATAATTTTCGATAAAGATGGAAAGCTTAGAGACAAATATAAAGATCAATATTTTATAGCTTAACGCCAGTTCAAAAAATCAAAGGGGCATTCGCCCCTTTTTTTTGGCCTAGCTTTTGCGATCTTGTGCGTTCAATTCTTTTTGCGATCTTCAGCGTTGACTAGTAGCTTGCGATCTTTGGCGTTAGCTTTAGGCCTGGAGAGTTAGTCCCAGATCCGGGAACCAGGCCTGGGATCTGCAAATGAACTGGGCCGCCAGTCCAAAAAAAAGGGGAGCAGTTGCTCCCCTAGTTGGATCAGATTAGCTATTGCCACCTCCCACCGTCAAGGTCTTGCTCTTTCAGATCGAAGTATCCATCTTCGCCTTCAAATTCTACACCCCAATCTAAAGATAGATTATGCTCATCGCAATACTCTTTCATCTTCAGATAGATTTTAGTTGGACATGACCAAGCAGTTAAGAATGAGACATGGAGTTGATTCATATCATCTATGTCAATATCAACATCGTAAGCATTCCATTTGGTATCCCAATTGTCTATGCTCCATCGATACCAATTATCAGCTCCATGCTCTCTAATCCATCGCTTTCTAGTGAATGCATCAGATGGCACAAGGTGGCCATCTTTAAGCATCCAAGGGTCGCCATCGCCAAAGGCAAATGGGTCATCAATCTCTAAAGCTTTCTTTAGGTCAGATGGCATAGGTATCATTGCATTAAAATCAAACTTTCCACTGTGAATGGAAAGCATGGTTTTAAGTTCAGCTAATGCAAGTTGCTCTTTCGAGCAACCTGTATTAGTTTCAACTTCAACAAAGTTAGATGTATGATTTGGCATTATGCTAACTCCTCCTCATCAATAAAGAATTTGATATGAACAAATCCTCCACTCATAGATGAGATTGAATATCTAAAATCGCAAGTCTCCAACCATTTCAAGAATGATTGGAGATTTTTAGTTTGAATAGTAGCACTCATGAGCCAACCCAACCTTTAATTACTAAAGATGAGTAAGCCTTAACTTCTCTTGGGGCAAAATGCTGCAATCTAATATCTGCCATCACTTTATCGCCTTTGAGAATGCCAATGACTTGCTTTATTTTATCGCACTCCAGAAAGTCCTTGACTTCTTGAGTCCTTGATAATTTCAACTGATGTTGAGTCAGTTTTTTTATTTGGTCTAATTTTTTCATAAATCATTTCTCCAAATTGTCAGTTGTCATAATGTTTGGTTATTTAATTACCAACTGATCTACGATCAGTTTAACAATTTATTAAACACTTTGCAACACTTTTTATACATTAATTTACACACCAGAAAATATCTTTGGGTCTCTATTGAATCGCTTGCCATTTTTTGACAGTTTTTTTTTGCTAACCCCCACACCCAATATTAAGGGCGTATGTGTCGTATGTAGTGCTAGTAAAATAACAATAAACACAAACAATCAGCAAAAAATTAGTTTTGGGACCCCTATTGAGGTACCATATTTGCAATGGAGAGATTGAAAGTAATTCCAATCACTTTGAAAGTAGCAAATGAATTTATAACTAACTTCCACAGACATAACAAAAAAGTTGTGGGTTGTAGGTTTTGTTTAGGCGCAGAGTTTAATGATAAACTTGTTGGTGTTGCTATCGTTGGTAGGCCAATCGCTAGAAAATTAGATGATGGCTTTACAGCAGAAGTAACTAGAACATGCGTCTTAGATGATGCACCAAAAAATGTAAATTCATTTTTATACGGAAAGTGTTGGAGAGTTTGGCAACAGATGGGAGGTAAGAGAATGCTTACCTATACTCTGCAATCAGAATCTGGTTCAAGTTTAAAAGGAGCTGGATGGAAAATTTTAGGAGAAACTAAAAAATGGAAAGAAGGCAAAGGTTGGACGACTAGAGAAGGACGAGAATGGCAAGCTGTAACAGGAGAGCTAAAATTTAGATGGGAAAAGAATTCTTAGGTCATGTTCCAGATGACGCTCTCAAAGAGATAGTCGCTATACAAGATCGCATAAAAAAATTAGATACTAGCGGCAAAGCTAAGAAAGACTTCATTCACTACATTAAAAATGTATGGGATGGCTTCATCGAAGGCGAGCACCATAAACTCTTCGCTAAAAAGCTCGAAGCTGTCGCCCAAGGCAAATGCAAACGCCTCATCGTTAACATGCCCCCACGTCATACCAAATCTGAGTTTGCTTCAGTTTACTTCCCTAGCTGGATCATGGGTCTCAAGCCTGATATGAAAATCATGCAGACCACCCACACCGCAGAACTCTCAGCGAGGTTTGGCCGCAAGGTGCGTAACTTGATGGACACCACAGAATACAAGCAGATCTTTGAGAATGTAAATCTATCGGCTGATTCCAAGTCAGCAGGTCGGTGGGAGACCAGTCATGGTGGCGAATACTTCGCAGCTGGAGTTGGCGGTGCGATTACTGGGCGAGGTGCAGATCTGCTGATTATTGACGACCCCCACTCTGAACAGGATGCCCTTTCACCCACTGCGCTTGAGTCAGCTTATGAGTGGTATACATCCGGTCCACGTCAGCGTTTGCAACCGGGTGGAGCTATTGTGATAGTTATGACTAGGTGGAGCACGCTTGATTTAACTGAGAAGCTGTTAAGACGTATGGGCGAAGACCATGCAGATAAGTGGGAAGTATTGGAACTCCCTGCTATTTTAGATAGCGGTAAACCTTTGTGGCCTGGTTTTTGGAAGCTCGAAGAACTTGAGTCAGTGAAAGCTTCTTTGCCGGTGGCCAAGTGGAACGCCCAGTACATGCAAAACCCCACCTCTGAAGAGGGAGCTTTGATTAAACGTGAGTGGTGGCAGATATGGGAGCACGATGATCCACCCCCTTGTTCGTACATACTGCAATCTTACGATACTGCTTTTAGTTCTAAGCAGACTGCTGACTACAGTGCGATTACCACCTGGGGCGTGTTTCGACCTAGCGATGGTGCACCTGAGTCGATTATCTTGCTTGATGCCAAACGTGGGCGTTGGGATTTTCCAGAGTTGAAAACTACAGCTTACGATGAATATATGTATTGGCAACCAGATACTGTCTTGATAGAATCTCAAGCAAGTGGTACGCCTTTGACCCATGAGTTGCGGATGATGGGAATCCCTGTGGTGAACTATCGACCCACCAAAGGCAAAGACAAAGTAACTAGGGTGCACTCTGTATCGCCTGTGTTTGAAGCTGGTATGGTATGGGCTCCGGAGTCAATCTTTGCAGATGAAGTGATGGAAGAATGTGCAGCTTTTCCGTATGGCGAAAACGATGATTTTGTAGATTCGACAACACAGGCTATACTAAGATTTCGTCAAGGTAATTTTGTGCGATTGGAAACTGACGAAGAGGATGATTTACCAATCCCTAAACAGAGGATTTATTACTAATGGTTAAAAAAGTTATTACCGATAAAATGAAAGAAGAGGCTAAAAAGTTTCTGAAAGGATCTGAAAAAATAAAACCCTCTGAAAAAACTAAGAAGCGTATGCGAGCAGGCAAAATGAAAATGAAGTCTGACAATCCAATCATTCAAAAAAAAATTGATGATCTTTATGACAAGCCTACGAAATTAAAAGTTGTAAAACCAAAAAAGATGAATGGCGGTGGATTAGCCACGAAAGGTCTTGGTAAAGCTTTTTTAAACAGCAAAAGATAATGTCTGTAGATAAAGCAATAACCACAGAAGAGCAAATAGATCTTAAAGTTAGAGATCGCTCTAAACAAATGGATATTGAAGTTGATGTTCAAGAGGAACAACCAGAGCTTGATGATTTTGAACAGCTTGAAGATGGCACTTTAGTTTTTGGTGCAGTCGCACCCCCACTAGATAACACAGATTTTTATGCTAACTTGGCTGAAAGTATTGATAGCCAAGAGCTTAATGTAATTAAAAATGATCTCATGGACAGCGTTGAGTCTGACAAAGATTCTCGTAGCGACTGGGAGCAAACTTATCGTGATGGCCTAGAGTATCTTGGCATGAAGTATGAAGAAAGATCGCAACCCTTTGAAGGCGCAAGTGGGGTAATGCACCCACTGTTGGCAGAATCTGTAACCCAGTTCCAAGCGCAAGCTTACAATGAGATATTACCATCGCAAGGTCCGGTTAAAACTCAAGTCATAGGTATGACAACTCCTGAAACAGAACAACAAGCATCACGAGTGCAAGAGTTTATGAACTATCAGCTTATGCAAGTGATGAAAGAGTATGATCCTGAAACCGATCAGATGCTGTTTTATCTACCACTCAGTGGTTCAGCTTTTAGAAAAGTTTACTACGATCAAAATGTTAATCGAGCTGTCTCTAAATTTATTCCAAGCGAAGACTTAATTGTGCCCTATGGCACAACTGACTTGCACAGTGCTAGTCGTGTAACTCATGTAGTTAACATGTCCATGAACGATGTGCGTAAACTACAACAAGTAGGTTTTTATAAAGATATAGATATCAGTGATGACAGTTATAATGCTGATGAATATGATGATGTGCAAGAAGAGATAGATGATATTCAAGGCATCAAGCCAAGCTATGGCGATGATGACATGTGTCAACTCCATGAGATTCACACAGATTTAGATATTGCTGGGTATGAGGATACCAACGCTGAAGGTGAGCAAACAGGAATAAAGCTACCATACATTGTTACCATTGCTGACGATAAAGTTTTATCCATCAGAAGAAACTACAAACAAGAAGATCCACTCAAACAAAAGATAAATTATTTTGTGCACTACAAGTTTTTACCAGGCCTAGGGTTCTATGGCTTTGGTCTAACCCACATGATCGGAGGCTTGTCGAAAGCCTCGACCTCAATCTTACGACAATTAATTGATGCAGGTACATTATCTAATTTACCAGCAGGATTTAAGGCTCGTGGGATTCGTATTCGCAATGACGATCAACCTTTACAACCTGGCGAGTTCCGTGATATGGACGCACCGGGAGGAAGTTTGCGAGACGCCTTCGTACCGCTACCATTTAAGGAGCCTTCTCAAACGTTACTTTCTCTCCTGGGAATCCTTGTTGATAGTGGAAGGCGTTTCGCCTCGATTGCTGATTTGCAAGTTGGCGATGCCAACGCTAATGCACCAGTAGGTACAACAGTTGCTTTGCTTGAGCGTGGCACTAGAGTCATGTCTGCAATCCATAAACGTTTGCACTCAAGTCAGCGCATAGAGTTTGAACTCCTTGCTAAAGTCTTTGCTGAGTATTTACCACCAGACTATCCATACATGACTGCCAATGGCAATCAGATGATAAAACAATCTGACTTTGATGAGCGTGTGGATGTCTTGCCAATATCAGATCCAAATACTTTTTCTATGAGCCAAAGAGTCATGATGGCTCAAGAACTTCTTAGAACTGTACAAAGCAATCCTGAAATACACGGACCGAATGGTATTTATGAAGCGTATCGTAGAATGTATGCATCGATGGGTGTGCAAAACATAGAACAGTTATTGCCCCCACCACCACAACCACAGCCAGTCGATCCTGCTAATGAGAACGCAGGTTTAATTGCTGGTGTGCCACAACAAGCTTTTGTGGGTCAAGATCATGATGCTCACATTAATTCGCATTTGTCTTTGTATGGCACTGTTACTGCACAAACCAATCCAGCAGTATTATCTTTGATACAGTCGCATATTTATCAACATGTATCTTTTAGAGCTTCTGAAATCGTTGACCAACAAAATGCTCAGAATCCAGAGTTTCAAGCAATGTTACAAGAGATCAGTATGTTACCACCAGAAGTGTCCATGGGCTTTCAACAACAGATACAAGAGTCTGTTGCTCGTGATGTAGCTGCAGTGGTATCGCAGTTGATGGAACAAATCAATCAAGTATTTATGCCTGCTCCACCTATGCCTGACCCATTGGTAGAGTTACGAGATAAAGAATTAGACATCAAGGCAGACGATGTGCAACGCAAACGTGAAGAGTTTGTGCAACGTCAACAATTTGATGCAATGAGAGTTATGCAAAATAAAGAACTTGCAGAACAAAGACTAGCAATCCAACAAGAAATTGCTATGATGAAAGATGCTATAGCTCGAGAAAGGATCGAGCAACAGAATCAATTCAAAGCAATGGATATTATGAGAGGGAAATAAATGAGTTCAGTTAGACAAAAAGTTGCAGCAGTTAATAAAGCTGTATGGAAAGCAGAAGAGGAAAAATTACATGGCAATAAACAGGTCATCAATGAGGATGCAAATAACGAAACCGAAAAGGTCGAAAAGAAAGTTGTCAAGAAAAAAGCTGTTAAAAAAACAGTTACCAAAGCTAAAGCTAAAGTTAAAAAGACAACAGCTAAAAAAACCAAAAGTAAGAAGAGTTAAAATTGCCTCTAAAAAAAGGTAGCAGTAGAAAGACAATATCTGCTAACATAAGAGAGTTAAAGAAATCTGGCAAGCCGCAAAAACAAGCGGTGGCCATCGCACTAGCGCAAGCTGGTAAGAAAAAAAGAAAGGTGAGTAAAAATGGAAAAAGTAAAAAACGTAAAAGCAAGCGTTAATATCAAAGACCAAGGCACTGTTAATTACAAACAAACAGAGGAGATGCCAAACCCTGGTGCACCTAAACCATATGGTAAAGGTAAATCTCGTGGGGGTGGTGCTGCTTTGAGAGGCACTAAATTTAGCGGAGTTTATTAAGCATGCTAAAAAACCAAATGGTAGGAGAGCCACGCAGGTTTGAATCTAGAGTGCCCGGCTATGAAGCTGGTTACTCTCAAGCTCCAGGTCAGATGCGACCATCTTTAGCACCGGAACCATTTCCCATAGGCAGACCCAGTTTGGTTGTAGGAGGGCCGGCTTACTACACTCCTCCTTCTTTCAGTCCTCCACCGCAACCTACTGAAGCTTTTATGCCAACTGATGTAAGACCCGACCCAATTGGTCAACAATTCATGCGTCAGATGGAAAGCCCAATGGGTCAACAGTTTCAAAGACAATACGAAGCAACTCAAGCACCAATCAGACAAGCTGAAAGAGAGAGACAAGAAGCAGAACTAGCAAGAAGAGATGAAAGGTTTCAAGAGCTAATGGATCGTATTTCTGAGTTAGAAGGTCAACTATCAAGAGAACAAGAAGCTCCTGTTATGCCATCAGTGCCATCATTTGGCGATAGTGGCTTTCAAATAGATTTTTCTAAAATACCAAACTTTGTTAATAATATGAAAAATATTACAGGTATTGGTGATGTGCAGATTCCTGATGAAATAGACCTTGATGAAATATTAGAAAGGCAAAGAGAACAAGGAATGGAACGACCCATGGGCATGATGCCAATGCCAACTATACCGATGCCTACTCCTTTAAGAATAAATAACTTACCTTCTTCACCATCATTATTGGAACGTGTATCTGCTGAATTGCAACCACCACTAAGAAGAATGAATGTTATGGGCGGTAGAGGTATAGAAAATTTAAGACCAGCTTTAATGAAATAATACTGCGTAGTTAGGAGAGAGCTATAGACAGCATAAAATTAGCAGAGTACATATTCAAAACTTTGCGTCAAAGACAAAAAAATATTGTTGACAGTCTTTCAGCAGGGAATGTACAATCCATGGAAGACTACAAATTTTTTATGGGAGAGTTATCAGCGTTGCGATCCCTAGAGCAAGATTTGAAAGAAACGCTGCATACGGACAATATCGATGAATGACAAAGTCGCAGAAAAAATTGAAGATACACAAAATCAAGAATCAGAACTAGATCAAGCTTTCGTTAAAGAAGAAGCAAGAGTTCTAGACCCAAGCCTACTAAAAAAATCACTATTAGACAGAATGCCAACTCCTTCAGGATGGAGAATATTGGTATTGCCTTATCGTGGCAAAGGCGTAACTGAGGGTGGTATTCAATTAGTCAAAGAGACTGTTGACAGAGAAACATTAGCAACTGTTGTTGCTTATGTATTGAAAGTCGGACCTCTTGCTTATAAAGAAACAGAAAAATATGGAAACACACCATGGTGTAAAGAAAAAGACTGGGTGTTGATTGGCAGATATGCCGGGTCTCGTTTCCGTTTAGAAGACGATCACGAAGTCAGAATCATTAATGATGATGATGTAATTGGAACGATCTTAGATCCAAATGATATTAAATCTTTATAAGAGGTAATTATGGCTAATGAAGCAGAAAGTATAGATGTGGAAATCACAGAAGAAAAAATAGAAAAGGCAGCACTGCCGCCCAACAAAAGGGTTGAAGAAGAAGTTAAGCAAGAGTCAGTAGAAATATCTTTAGATGATGACAAAGATATATCTCCTGTTACAGAAGATGAAGTTCAAGAAAACTTTGATGTTTCTCCAAAAGTTGAAGAAGAAGCTAAGAACATGGACGAAATTGAAAAACGTGCTGCTCTAGCTCAAAACAGAATCAATAAGGCTGTAGCTCAATCCAAAGATTTTCAACGCAGAGAACTCATGGCAGTTCAATATGCAAAAGATCTCAAAGATCAAAATGAAAAACTAAGAGAGCAACTAAAATCTCAGATGAATAACTATGGAGATGAGTTCGACAGTCGTGTTGAATCAGAGATTACTTTGGCAAAACAAGCCTTAAAACAGGCTCATACATCTGGAGATCCTGATTCAATAGCAGAAGCATCAGAGGCCTTGGCTAAAGCTACTGCTGATAAAACAAGACTGCAACAATATAAGCAAGCACAAAAACAATATGAAGAACAAGAGGCTGCTTATCTACAACAACAAGACCAAACAATCGAGCAAAACTCACCACCAATAGAGGAGTATGCAGAGCCATCACCTAAAGCTCGTGAATGGGCGCAGAAGAATACTTGGTTTGGACAAGACCAAGTTGCAACCTCAGTTGCATTCGCTGTTCACAAACAATTAGAGAATGAAGGCTTTGACACAGACTCTGATGAGTATTATAGTGAGATTGATAAACGAGTGCGACAAGAGTTGCCTCACAAATTTAACGTGGAAGCTGACAAAAAACCCGTCCAAACAGTCGCTTCGCCAACACGCACAACATCGACTGGACGCAAACAAAAAAATCGTATCGAGTTGACACCGAGCGAACAGCAACTAGCTAAGAAACTTGGAGTGTCATTTAAAGATTACGCAATACAAAAAGCGAGGCTACAAAAATCATGAGTAAGGAAATTAAAGTAACAAGAGCATCGGAAACTAGAGCTAAAGACGAGAGACCAAAAGCATGGAAAATGCCTAGTGCTCTCGAGTTGCCAGAGGCAACCACTGAAGCTATGAAAGCTCAAGGTCTTGTAGGCCGATGGGTTGCAGAGTCAGTGCTTGGCATGGATCATAAAACCAATGTTTCAAAAAGATTCCGTGAAGGCTGGGAAGTAGTCAGACCGGATGAGTTTCCCGGACTCGGTGATATGCCCACTGTCGATGATGGTCGTCATGCTGGAACTTATGGTGTTGGTGGTTTGATACTGTGCAAAATGCCGAAAGAAATCGCAGATCAACGAAACGAATATTTCGCCCAACAAACACAAAACCAAATGAGTGCAGTAGAGAATGACCTAATGCGTGAAGAAAATCCTGCGATGCCAATTTCTAGAGAATTGAAATCAAAGGTAACATTTGGCGGAGGAAGCAAAGGATAATTTGTTTCTTCTTTTAACTAACCTTATTTAAAGGACATAACTATGGCAAACCAAAATGCTGCTTTCGGTTTGAGACCTTTAGGCAAGTTAGGTAGTAATGTAAACTCTGAAGGAGTTACAGAATACAAAATTGCCTCTGGTGCAAGCGGAAACATATTTTCAGGCGACCCAGTTAAAATGACTAGTGCAGGTACTATTTTAGTGGCTGGTGCTGGCGATCAACTGTTGGGAGTCTTTAGGGGATGTAAGTTTACCAATTCTAGTGGGGAGATTATTTTTTCTGCTCATTGGCCTAATGGTACAGTTACATCAGACGCGGTGGCTTTCGTAGTTGACGATCCTAATGCATTATTTGAAGTAGAAAGTGCTGCAACTGGTTCAGTTGTACAAACAGTTGTTGGTAACAACGCTGACATTGTATATGCTTCTGGTTCAACAACAGATGGACAATCTGGTGTTACTATCAGTGGAACTACTGCTGCTACTTCTGCTCAACTTAGAATTGTTGGAATTTCTAACGATCCTGAGAATAATACTTTAGGTACTGGTTCTCAATCAGCAAACGTTAACTTGATAGTCAAAATTAACGAGCACTTTTACGCTCAAGTAACTGGAGTATAAACCATGGCTATTAATCGTTCACAATTAGCTAAAGAGCTCGAGCCTGGTTTAAATGCCTTATTTGGCATGGAATACAACAGGTACGAAAACGAGCACGCGGAAATTTTTGAAACTGAATCTTCAGATAGAGCATTTGAAGAAGAAACCTTAATAGTAGGTTTCGGTAACGCACAAGTAAAACCAGAAGGAACCGGGGTCTCTTTTGACAACGCTTCAGAAGGCTTTACTGCAAGGTATTCACACGAAACTGTTGCGTTAGCATTCGCTCTTACAGAAGAAGCAATCGAAGATAACCTTTATGATAGATTAGGAGCTAGATACACAAAAGCTCTAGCTAGATCTATGGCGCACACAAAACAAGTAAAAGCTGCGTCTGTATTGAATAATGCTTTCTCATCAAGCTTTACTGGTGGAGATGGAGTATCACTTGTGAATACTTCTCACCCATTAGTAGGTGGAGGAACATTCTCAAATAGACCAACCACTTTTACTGACTTGAATGAAACTTCGTTAGAAGATGCTCTTATTTCTATTTCAACTTTTGTTGATGACAGAAATATGATTCTTGCTTTACAAGGAACTAAATTAATCATTCCACCACAACTTCAGTTCGTGGCTGATAGATTGCTTAACAGTCCTGGTAGAGTTAGCACTTCTGATAACGACATCAATTCATTAAGAAATATGGGAATGCTCCCACAAGGTTATTCAGTTAACCATTTCTTAACTGATACTGATGCGTTCTTCTTGTTAACTGATTGCCCAGATGGCTTTAAACATTTTGAGAGATCACCTCTTTCAACTTCTATGGAAGGAGACTTTGATACTGGTAATGTCAGATTCAAAGCTAGAGAGAGATATTCTTTTGGTTTCTCAAACCCAAGAGCTGTCTTTGCATCACAAGGTGCGTAATCCTATTTTGGATTAAGTGTTTTCAACACTTTAGTAAGGGAGCTTCGGCTCCCTTTCTTTTTGCAAATATTTAACATACAATTAATTAAACCGAGATTAACAAGTCGCATCAACTGGCTCGGCAGACTTACTCCAAAGATGATGTGGCTAATTTAGTTAGGAGAAATTATGGCTAAATCAACCTTTTCAGGTCCGGTTAGATCTATATCCGGATTCATATCAGCAGGTAATACTGCTGTTGTTAGCTTAACTGCTGATACAACTTTAACTGTAGATGCACACTCAGGTAAGGTACTTACTTGTAATGACGCAGATGGTAAATTTACTTTACCTTCAATTGTTACAACTGCACCTAGCGATCCTACAGATCCTAATTCATTAAATAATTTAGGAGCTACTTTTATTTTCGTTATTGAGACAGCAGCAACTGATCTTGATATCAAAACTGATGGTACAGATAAATTTGTAGGTGGTCTTTATACTGGCGTTAATAATGCAACTGGTAAAACTTTTATATCCGGTGCGTCTAACGATGTTATAACTCTTAATGGCTCAACTAAAGGTGGCCTTGCAGGTTCTATAATTAAGTGCACTGCAATGGGATCCGCTAAGTACGCTGTTGAAGGTATAACACTTGGCTCTGGAACTTTAGTAACTCCATTTGCTGACGCTTAATAGTAGGAGTTAAATATGGCTGATACAGTAACATCCCAAACAATACAGGATGATGAAAGACAAGCTGTTTTAAAATTCACCAATGTTTCTGATGGCACTGGAGAAAGTGCTGTTAAAAAAGTTGATGTATCTGCATTATCTGCAAATAGCAAGGGTGAAGCTTGTACTAAAGTATCTGTAGCTCGTATTTACTGGATGACAAGAGGCATGGGTGTAAACATGGAATTTGATGCTACAACCAATGTATTATTCGCAGGCTTGCCCTCTGATAGTACAGGTGATGAGTATTATGACTATTTTACTGCCATACCAAATAACGCAGGTAGTGGCGTAACTGGTGATATAGATTTCACCACAGTTGGTCATTCGAGTGGAGATACTTATAACATTATCTTGGTGCTAATTAAAAAGTACGATTAATTTTATGGTACGCAAAAGAACTAAAATGCCTCCACGCAATAAGAGGAATTTTAGACCTACTAAAAAAGGTGCTGGCATGACAAAAGCCGGGGTCAAAGCGTACCGAAAATTAAATCCAGGCTCTAAATTAAAAACTGCTGTAACTGGTAAAGTTAAAAAAGGGAGCAAGGCTGCTAAAAGACGTAAATCTTTTTGTGCTAGATCCCTTGGCCAACTCAAAAAAAGTTCAGCAAAAACAAGAAACAATCCTAATTCTAGAATAAGACAAGCTAGACGTAGGTGGAAATGTTAGTTAAACAAAGGATAAATTATGTTTAAAAAAACTAAAGGCTACTCTAAAGGTGGCAAAAAAGGTGGAATGAAACCTAAAGGAATGGCAAGAGGCGGTATGACCAAAGGCTATAAAAAAGGTGGCATGACTAAGGGTTATAAAAAAGGTGGCATGACCAAAGGCTACAAGAAAGGCGGAATGACTAAAGGCTACAAGAAAGGTGGCATGACTAAAGGATATTCTAAAGGCGGAAAAGTAAGTAGGTAAAAGTGCCTTATTTATACAGTAACATACCCTACTTTAAGTGTTGGGTAAGGAGAGAGTACACATATAACCATGATAAATATCATGGTGAGTTTTTACATGCTATGGCTGTTGGCGTTACCACTATGCCTAACAGATGTCTTAGTTTTCATATTATATTTACAGGCGTAGAAGCTGATGGCGAACCAGAAGATACAGTGCATGGTGGAGCTATGTGGGCTAGAATGCCAATCACTGCATTAGTTGGTGATACTCCATTTGAGGAATGGCCAAAACCAATGGAAGTGCATGATGCCCAGCCTTGGGATTGTTCTTCTCATCACAATTCAGTTTATGTTATAGATAGGGCAACGCCATGCCCTTGGCTTGCAAAAATAGATGGACAGATGTTCCCGGCTAAATATTATTTTACTGTTGACTATGCAGAGAGTGAAATAGCAGATGATCCAGCTCAACATAAAAGTAGTCATGTTTTAGAGCTACTAGATGCTGGAGAATGGACAGGAAACATTGTAGCATTACCAAATAATAGAGTTAGAGTTACACACCCTGCTTGGTTTCAAACAGGAGAGGGCGCACCTGACTTTAGACCATCGCAACATATACATTACTCTAAATCTGATTTAGACTATACTTTGGATGTCAATCGAGTATTCGATAATTTATATAACGATACGGAGGAATAATGGCAGAATTAACAGTAGCGCAAAAAAGAAAGTTAGTTAGCGCATTAAAGAAAGCATCTAAAACTCACCTTGCACAAGCAAAAATTATTGAAAAAAGTCTTAAAACAAATAAACGTAAGAAGTAATGCCAAGTTCAGGAAGCACAGATTTTGAACCAAATGTAGCTGAGTTTGTAGAAGAGGCATTTGAAAGATGCGGTCTAGAGCTTAGAACTGGGTATGATTTAAAAACAGCCAAAAGATCAATAAATTTAATGTTAGCTGAATGGGCTAATCGTGGTTTAAATCAATGGACAATAAGCCAAGACACACAAACTGTTACTGAAGGCACTAATGAATATACATTAAACGCCAATGTTATAGATGTATTAGATTGTTCTTTAAGAAGAACAGTTAGCGGCACTACGACTGATTTACAAATGTCAAGGATTGGCAGAGCTGAGTATCTTAATATCCCTAATAAATCTACTAAATCTAGACCATCTCAATTTTTTCTTGACAAGCAAAATATTCCTGTTTTAAAAATATGGCCATCACCAGAAAACTCTACTGACATTTTAGTTTTTAATAAAATAGTTAGGATGGATGATGCTGATGCAGCTACTAATACTGTAGACATGCCATTTAGATTTTACCCTTGTTTTGCTGCAGGGCTTGCATATTACATATCAATAAAAAGAGCTCCTGATAGATCTGTCATGTTAAAACAAATGTATGAAGATGAATTTGAAAGAGCATTATCTCAAGATGAAGACAGAGCTTCTTTTAGAATTTCACCTTATCTAAGACACGGATATTAATATGGCGTATGCTTCAGCTAAGTATGCAAAAGCCATTTGTGATAGATGTGGATTTGAGTACAAGCTATTACGACTAAAAGAAGAATGGAATGGTTTGAAAGTTTGCCCAAATTGTTATGAACCAAAACATCCACAGCTTGATCCATCACCTCATGTTATTGATCCAGAAGCTTTATATGAACCTAGACCCAATAATGATAAAGAAGTTGGTGAAGGTTTTGTTGTCGTAATATATAACGATATTACAAAACAACATTATATGGACAAAGACATCATAGGATCTAATTTTTTATTGTCTAGAATGGATGGAGAGTTGGGTAGCATAACTGTTAGCACCGATGGTTCAGTAGCACCAAGTCCAAGCCCTACACCTAGCCCTACACCTAGCCCTTCAGTTACAACTTATACAGTAACTGTAGCTAGTTATTATGGATCTAATTATTTTTACATAAATGGTTCTAGAGCCCCTACACTTGATTTAACAGAGGGTCAAACTTATAAATTTGACCAGTCAGATAGCACTAACTCAAATCATCCATTAAGATTTTCAACCACTGCAAATGGCACACATGGAGGCGGATCTGAATATACCACAGGAGTAACAACATCAGGAACACCAGGATCTTCAGGAGCTTACACTCAGATAGAAGTTGCAAGTGGAGCTCCTACACTTTACTATTACTGTACTAATCACTCAGGTATGGGTGGACAATTGAATACATAATATGAGTAGTCCAATTACATTATCAGAACTTAAAACACTAATTCAAAATTATACTCAAAACAGTGAAACAACTTTTGTCAATACTTTAGACGACATCATTAAAAATACAGAAGAAAGAATATTTGAGTTAGTTCAGTTTGATTATTTTAGAAAAAATGTAAAAGGTGTTTTATCTGCTGGTTCTAGATTCTTAACAACACCAGATGACTTTGAATTATCTTTTTCACTTGCTGTAATAAACACAAATGGAGACTATAGTTTTTTAGATAAAAAACACACTAGCTTTATGCAAGAGTATTCTCCAGATCCAACAGACTCTGGCTCTCGTGGATTACCTTTATATTATGGGGATTTTGATAAAGACTTACACACAGGAACTAAAGAGTCTACTATTATCATAGCTCCAGTCCCAGATCAAAATTATGAAGTAGAACTTCACTATCTTTATAAACCAAATTCATTGGTTACAGACACAACAGGTACATGGATATCAGAACATGCTAGAAATGGATTGTTATATGGATGTTTGGTAGAAGCTTACACTTTTATGAAAGGTGATGCTGACATGATGAATTTATACGAGTCTAGATTTCAACAAGAAATGGCTAGACTTAAAAACAAAGCAGAAGCAAGAGGTAGAAGAGACGAATATAGATATGACTCTTTAAGATCACCGGTTACATAAGGAGAGAAAGATGGAACCAATTAATAAGCTAGAAGGCAAGACTGTAGCCATAGTAGGCATGGGCAAGAGTTGGTTTGACTATAATTTAGCAAAATCACATGGCACACACTTTGATGAGGTGTGGGCAATTAATGCAGTGGCCTCAGTTATATTTCACGATAGAGTTTTCATGATGGATCCACCATCTAGATTTTTAGATACTGATGACGCTGGTGGTCAAACAGAAAGCATGTCAAAACTTTTACAAGAACATGAGGGTCCGATCTATACATGTCAATTAGATGATAGATGTCCAGGCCTCGTAGAATACCCAATAGAAGAAGTTTTGGGAGCTTGTGGATGTCATTATTTAAATAATACTGTTTCATATGCAGTTGCTTTTGCCATTTGGAATAAAGTTAAAAAGATAAAACTATTTGGCGTAGATTTTGGTTATAAAGGTAATATATATTTTGCAGAAGCAGGGCGTGCATCTGTAGAATTTTGGCTTAGTAAAGCTATGAATTTAGGCATACAGGTTGAAGTTGCACACACAAGTTATTTATTAGATACAGCAGTTCCCAACCATGAAAAACTTTATGGCTATCATAGATTAGATGATCCATTGGTTGTAATAACCAACGAACATGGGCATTTAATACCTAAAAAACAAAGCGAAGTAATGCAATACAAACAAGAACCAGAACCAGTTTTGGTAGATAGAAATGATACACATTTGAAAAAAAATAAAGTAGGAGAGCCAAACAAATGGTAATGAGTTACAAAGCCGGGCCAGAGCTTGGAATGATTGAAGTTCATACAACAGACAATGGTGGACACTCAATAGAATTTTGGGCAGATTTATGTGTAAAAAAAATAGTTGCTGTTAGTGAGGATGCACCACAAGACATTAAGGATCAAGTAAAAACTTATCAAGACAACATCCAAAAAGTTATTGAAGTATATATGCAAAACGCTATAAAATCTGATAGGATTACAATTAACAATAAATTAGAACAAGCAGGTTTTAAAGAAGCTGCTGATTTAATTAGGAAAAACTATGGCAATAACATCAACTCTAACGACAAGCTTTAAGAAAGAATTACTGCTTGGTAATCATAATTTTGCAACCAATGGAGATACTTTTAAACTTGCTTTATATACAAGTTCAGCAACATTAGGAGCAACCACCACGTCCTTTGTAACTACTGGTCAAGCCAGTGGAACTAATTATAGTACAGGTGGAGGCACTTTAACTAAAGTTGCACCTGCTACATCTGGTACCACAGCTTTTACTGACTTTGCTGATCTAACATTCAGCACAGCAACAATAACAGCTAGAGGTTGCATGATTTATAATTCAAGTGATAGCAACAAATCTGTAGCTACTATAGATTTTGGTGGCGATAAAACATCTACCGCTGGAGATTTTACTATCGTATTCCCAGCAGCAGCAGCTTCTACAGCTATTATTAGAATAGCCTAGCCTTAAATGGCTATCATTAATGGTTGGGGTCGAGGCACTTGGAATGAAGGTGCTTGGGGCACTGCTCTTCCAGTAACACTATCAGCACCAGGAGCAGGAACTTCTGCTCTAGGAACAATATCAGTTGTAGCAAAAGCTACAGTATCACCTAGCGGCCTATCTGCAACCATTGTAAATGGTGGCGTAGCAGTTGATGCAGGTGGTGTTGTAGGAGTAAACGGATTTGCTGGTGTATCTGGATTAGGCACAGCTACAACAATATCAAACAATAGCATAAGTGTTAGCGGCCTTGCAGGGACAACAGGCGTTGGATCTATTGTTCCAGATGCAGAAGCAAATGTATCAGTAAGCGGTCAAGAAGGAAATGGGTCTGTAGGCACTCCAACATTTATATGTAAAGCCAATCAAACTCCGACTGGACAAGGAGCAACATCTGCACTTGGCACTGCAACAACCAAAACAGATAATAGATTTGAAACTCAAAATTTTAATGCTGTTGGTATTATAGGAAGTGTTTCTTTTAATGCTAAAGCCAATGTTACAATAACAGGTGTTTCTGCTACAGGGGAGCTTGGCACTCCATTTAAGTGGCAAGAGGTAGATGATGATCAAACTCCTAATTGGACAGAAGTGGCAGCATAATTTAATATAGAGACGAGGTAAAAAACTATGGCAACTTACGTTAATAATTTAAGGTTAAAAGAGATAGCTACAGGTGATGAATCAGGCACATGGGGCACATCTACTAACACTAATCTCGAATTGATTGGAGAGGCTCTCGGTATAGGCACTGAGGCCATTACCACTAACGCTGATACACACACCACAACTGTAGCAGATGGAAGCTCTGATGAAGGTAGAGCTTTTTATTTAAAATATACTGGCACGTTAGACTCAGCTTGTACTATTACTATCGGTCCTAACACAATGAAACGTGTGCAGATTATAGAAAATGCAACAAGCGGATCTCAAAACATTATTATATCGCAAGGCTCTGGAGCCAATGTAACTATCGCTCCAGGCAAAGTAGCGGTTGTTCAATTAGATGGAGCAGGATCTGGTGCAGCAGTTTTAGATGCCTTAACAGATCTACAAGTAACTGATACGCTATCAATAAACGGTACTACGCTCACTATTGGTGATGCTACTGCTGAAGATACTAAAATAGTATTTGATGGTAATGCACAAGATTTTTATATAGGCCTTGATGATAGTGCAGATGATTTAGTCATAGGTTTAGGATCAGCAGTAGGAACAACACCTGCAATCTCAGTGGATGAAAACCAAAATGTTACCATGCCACAAATAGTTACTGCATCTACTTCAGCTAATATTACTCAAGTGTCTTTAACAGATGGCACAGTATCTTGGGACGCAAAAGCTGCGGCCAATGCTTTTTTATTACTAGAAGAAAACTCAACAATATCGGCACCAAGTAATGCAGTAGAGGGTGCAATTATAAGTATTGAGGTAGCACAACACGCATCTAGTGGGCCATATACTCTAGCCTGGAACGCAATCTTTGAATTTGTGGGCGATGTAACACCAACTCAGACCGCTACAGATGCCAAGACTGACATATATGCCTTTAGATACAATGGTTCAAAATGGCAAAATATTGGTATTAGTCAAAACTTAACTCAAAGCTAATATGGAAACTCTCCAAAGGACAGCGAATCGTGGAAGCGTGTCGACTGGCTATGATGTGGCTAACTCCTTAAAGTTTGAAGATGATAATGATGAGAGAATGAATAAAGCTATATCCAGCACCAATCAAAGAACTTTTACTATTAGTCTTTGGTTAAAGAGAACTGAGTTAGGCTATCGCAGGACTTGGGGTGCAGGTGCTAGTGGTAATGACGAGTTCTTTTTTTATTTTGATGCTAATGATTATTTAAATATTTATTCCTATACAAGTAGTGCTTACCAACTTAGGTTTATAAGTAATAGAAGGTTTCAAGATACTGCGGCTTGGTACAACTTAGTGTTTCAGGTAGATACCACACAAAGCACTGAAGCTAACAGATTTAAGATATATGTAAATGGTGTGCAAGAGACATCTTTTTCTACAGCTACTTACCCTTCACAAAATGCTGATCTGCAAATAACTAATAATTTTTATGTCGGTACACAAAGAAATGAATCACCTGATTATAGTGGTTATATATGTGAGTTTGTTTATTTAGATGGAACATCAGCAGCACAAACTGACTTTGGTGAGTTTGATTCAGATAGTGGTATTTGGATACCTAAAGACCCAAGTGGTTTAACTTTTGGCACCAATGGATTTTATTTAGATTTTGAAGATGCTTCTAATTTAGGTAATGATGCCAATGGTGGTACAGATTTTACTTTAAACAATATTACAGCAGCAGACCAGTCAACAGATACCTGCACTAATAATTTTGCTACTTGGCTTTGTGATGGAACAGAATTTAATGTAAGCACAGATAATGAAACCTTTAAAGAGGGAGGAACTCAATTCAATAATAGAGCAGGTACAGGTTGGACAGCAGTTTATCCTACACAAATGATGGCAGGTGGTAAATGGTATATGGAAGTCAAGGTACATGAAAACTCTGCAACAACTATGTATGGTGCTATGCCAGTAGCAAGAATAAATAGTTTAGAACATCAAAATCAATATCATGGACAAGATACTGATGGGTCAATAGGTTTATATGCAAACAACGGACAAATATATTATGGTACAGCAAGTAGTGGGGGAACGGGTAGTGCGTTATCATCAGGTGATATAGTAGGTTTAGCTATAGATATGGAAAATTATAAAATGTATTTTGCAGTTAATAATACTTATGTTGAAAGTGGCGACCCAGCAGGTAATTCTAATGGCAGAAGCTTAGAACAAGAACCTTATGTTTTTTCAATCGCTAATTATTCACCAAATCAAGACACAGAAACAAACTTTGGTGGCTATACAGTTTTTTCTAATACACATACTAATACTGATGACAATGGTTTTGGTAATTTTGTTTATGCACCGCCATCAGGATTTTTAGCTTTATGTACAAAAAATCTAGCAGAAACAGGAGGATAAATGGGAGCTTATACTACAATAGATGACCCATCAGCACACTTTCAAGTAACTACTTATACTGGCACAGGAGCAAGTCAAACTGTTACTAATGAAGGTAACTCTGATTTACAACCTGATTTACTTTGGATAAAAAATAGAGGTGCTGGGTATGCACATGCACTGTTTGATTCAAATAGAGGTTTAGGCTCAAGCAATCCAAATATGTTTGAAACTAATACAAATGTTGCTGAAAATAATAATCAAAACTGGATTAGTGCAGTAGGCACTGATAGTTTTACTTTAGGAGTTAGTGAACATAATATATCAAACTCAGGTAGCACATATGTAGCTTGGCAATGGAAAGCCGCAGGTGGAACAACTGCAAGTAATACTGATGGAGATTTAACATCTACAACGCAAGTTAATTCTACAGCAGGTTTTAGTATTGTAACTTACACTGGTAAAGACCCTATAGAGCCTTTAGATGTAGGTCATGGATTAGGAGAAGTACCTCATGTGATTATAGTAAAGAATAGAGATAGGTCTGCAAGTTGGGCTGTATATCATAAAGAGTTAACTTCTCCTGCTGAAAATAGATATTTACAATTAAATACTACTAACGCTGAATCTGCAAACTCAACTTTTTGGAGAAATGAAGCACCTACTACAACTGTTGTAAAAACTGGAGAAAACTCTAGTGTCAATGTAGCTAACGAGGAGTTAGTAATGTATTGCTGGGTAGAACGACAAGGCTACAGCAAGTTTGGTAAATATATCGGTAATGGCAATTCTGGTAATACTGGTGCATTTGTTTTTACAGGCTTTAAACCTAACTTTGTAATGTTAAAGGAAACAGGTAACTCAAATAGTTGGTGGATGTTTGATACAAAAAGAGATCCTTTTAATACTGCTGATGCACGATTTGCCGCAAATAGCTCTGATGCAGAAGCTACAGGTAGTTTTACAGATGTAGTAAATTTTTTATCAAATGGATTTAAGATTAAAAACTCAGACTCAGCTTGGAATAGGAGTGGTGGCACATACATCTATATGGCATTTGCAGAAAATCCATTTGTTACAAGTGATGATGGTGGCAGTATACCAACAACAGCTAGGTAAATTAAATTAATTGAGGTAATATAAAATTATGTGGGCATTAGTAGAAGATAGTAAAATAAGTAAGGTTTATAATAAACCTATACAATTAACCATAGGAGATATTAAATATCCTAGCAATATTCATAACCTTTGGTCAGAGGCAGAACTTAAAAAGATAGGTGTTTATATAGTAATTGAGGATAATTCTAATTTAAAAGATAAAGAATACTATATTAATACAAATCAATCTTATTCATTTGGCAGTGGCAAAGTAACAGCCACCTATGGCACAGCTACAGCTAGAGATTTAGACACCTTAAAAACAAATCATTGTGCAGTTATAGATAACACAGCCTATGGTTTATTACAGCCTAATGACTGGATGGTGGTTAGAAATGCAGAAAGTTCTAAAGCTATACCATCAGACTGGTTAGACTATAGGGTTAATGTAAGGTCAACTGCTACTGATATGAAAGCTAAAATAAATGCAGTATCAACTGTAGATGCCTTAGCCGCACTTTATGTTTATAGTGGAGATCCTTTAACAAGACCACTTGGAGAGTGGCCAACAGAACCAACTTCATAGGAGTAAATTATGGTATATATGTTAGATTTAATATTGAAACTAATCCAAATCGTACCCTGGATTGTTACAGCAGCATCTTTGATAGCTTCTATTACACCCACCCCAAAAGACGATCTTTGGATTGGTAAGGTTTATAAATTACTAGACTGGTGTGCAATAAACGTTGGTAAGGCGAAAGACAAATGAGTTGGTGGAAAAAAGTAGTAGATTATTGGACTGGCACTGAAGAAAAGAAAGTACGAGCTAGAACAAAAAAAGGTCGATTCGTAGCTGATGATCCATCAACACCAGATGTTGATGAAGCTTATACAACAGTAAGAGTTAAAAAAGAAAAGAAAAAATAACTCATGGCGACTGTAAAAGATGCTCTTAATAAATTAGAGTCGCATGAAAAAGAATGCGCCATTCGTTATAAGAACATCGAAGCTAGATTAGAATCCGGGACTAAAAGATTCGATAAACTAGAAAACATGATATGGGGCGTTTACCCTTTCATAGTTGTAAGTGTCATACTCGCTAAATTTTTATGATGGAAGATAACAGAGGTAGATTTTCTGGCGACATGGATCGTAATGAGGTCGAGATGGATCTTAATAAATTCATGGCCATGATTGAAGAAATATCTCAACTAAAAGATAAGATAAGGGATTTAGAGGATGAAACAACTCGTAACCCTCATCAAAAATGGATTCACTTAGCTCAAGCTGTTGATTCCTGGAGAATATTCCCAAGAGTTTTTTTAAGCGTATACATATTCTTACTTTATTATTCCACCATGTGGTTTATGGCTTTAGATGATCCGAGCATGAGCCAAAGTGGATTAATCTCAATAATTGTGGGGGCAGGCGCAGCATGGTTTGGCTTATACGCAGGCACAAGCGGAGCAAGTAAAAGTTTTAAAGGCGAAGATAAGTGAACAAAAAAGAACAAAGAAAACATGATAATGTTATTGTGTGGTGCTTCTTTTTATTTTGGATTACATTTTTAGCAGGTCTCACTACAGTAGCACAAGCACAATCTACTCAACAATCAGGCACAGCTTGTGTGAATGGAACGCAGTATTGTGAAAACAATAATTTGTATACATCTAACGACACCACTACTAATAATACCAACACAAATACGAATACAAATACCAATACTAATAATACAACTACAAACAACACGAATGTTTCAACTAATACAAATGTATCTACAAATACCAACACTTCAACGAATACAAATGTAAATACAAATCAAAATACAAATGTAAACACTAATGTTAATACATCAACGAGTTCAGCAACCTCTAATAACACTAACACAAATATAAATACATCTAACTCTACTTCAACTGTTAACAGCACAGTAAATCAGACAGTTAACAATAATAATATTAATACTTCGACTAGCACTTCTGATAACACAAATAGAAATATTAATTCATCTACATCAGACTCAAATGTTACTACTAACAACAAAAATGTTAACGAGAATAACACAACAACCAATAACACGAATAGAAATATCAACGAATCAAATTCGACACAAACTATCAATCAAAATGTAAAAAGCGAAGCACCACCAGCCAGTGCTATTGCTCCATCTATAATGTCTTATTCACAGGATTTATGTACTACAGGAGTTTCAGGTGCTTTCCAAGGACAAGTATTTGGTTTGTCTGGTGGTAAATCTGTTAGAGATATGAATTGTGAAAGACTTAAACTTTCTAAGTATTTATATGACATGGGTATGAAAGTAGCTGCAATATCTTTACTAGCACAAGATGAGAGAGTATTTAAAGCTATGTGGCAAGCAGGCACACCAGCACCATACGAGGGTAAAATAGGAGAAGAGGCTAAAGCTTTATGGTTGGCTAATCCACAAAAAAGGCCTGATAAAAAAGACTTTGAATCAGAGTTTGTCGCACAGTGTAGTCAAGAACACAATCCTAACAGAGATAGAATAAAAGCTGATGTCGTAGGTCTAGTAAGTAGAGTTGTAGTCAGTAAAACAAAAACAAAAGCACAATGCAAAAAAGAACTTTATGGTGGGTAATGTGTTTGTGCCTAAATATACAGGCGCAATACATATACGAAGCTAATCAAGATCTGTATCAACTACAAAAAAATGCTGGTAATTTTGAAGGAGAACTAGCTTATGAAGTAGGCGATGACCAACTTTCAACAAACATAGACCTTACATTTAACTTTACATTTTACGGACAGACCTTTGATTCTGCTCGCATGGCCACAAATGGTTGCCTTCACTTTGGTTTAGGCACAGGCAATATTAATTATAATAATTACTGTGGCGATTACACACCCGACCCTATAGGCTCTCAATATACATACACCATGTTTCCTTTTTGGACTGACCTTATAAGAGATAGCAACTCTCGTATGAAGTCCTGGGGTGATAATACTAAGATGATATTCGGTTGGTATGACATGCGTGAATACAATCGCAACTCAGATAATAGTTTTGAAGTCATACTTTATCCAAACAATTCATTTGAATATAGATATGATGAATTAGATATTATAAATCACGATGTCATTATTGGTGAGGTTGGTGCTAACTCAACACAAGTTTATCAATATTTATTTCACGATGAATGTAATACAGGCACAACAAACAGTAGTGCTTGTGTAAATACAAACTGGAATAATACGTCTTCAAATACTTTGCTTGAGGGTGGTGGCAGTCTATATGGAGTTGGCAGCGGTAACAGTATTGATTGTTCTGATCCATTAAATAACAGCAGTTGTGCAGGATATGCAGATGCTTTTTTAAATCAACAATGCAATATAAGCCAGCTTTATAGTCAATCATGCCCTAACTATTGGGAGGCTTATGATGATGAACAATGTAGAGAAGATCCTCAATATGCACCATTTTGCCCCGGTTATAGGCAAAGAGAGTCAGTAGCTTTTTTTGATGATGAACAAGCTAACTATGGTTTTGTAGATGAACAAGAACAATTTGCCACTGGTATATTCATTGAAGAAGATCATCACCGCCATCACGATGAAGAGATATTCACAGTAATAGAAATTTTTGAAGAAGAAATATTTCCACCTTTTGAAGATTTTGGGGGGGATAACTTTGAAGATTTTTTTGGTAGCCCAGAACCTGAAGAATTAATTATATTTTTTGAACCTGAACCTTTGCCTTTCATAGACGATTTTCATCCTAGACATGAAGATCCAATACACCAAGATGATATTTTAATAGAGCAATTTGTTTTACAAGAAACTTTATTTGTTGAAGATTATTCAGAGCCAACGACATTTGTGGTGATTGAGACGATTGAAGAATTAGATAATTGGTTTGAAGAAGAAAGAAGAGATCATCATCAAGAGAGAGAAGAAAGATTAGCAGATAATGATGAACTAGAAGAAGAAGTTTTTGAAGAGGAAGTTGTAGAAGAAGTATTTGAAGAACTAGAAGAAGTTTTTGAAGAGCTTAGAGAAGAACGTTTGGCAGATGCAGAAGAAGAAATGCAAGAGGAAATACTAGAAGATGAGATAGAAGAGATTGATGTAATAGAAAATGATAATCCAGGTAGTAATAAAAAACTTAAATCTATTGCACTACAAGTTGTTAAGAATGCTTTGAATACAGCTTCTAATAGTTCAAACACTGGAGTCTCATCTCAAGGGAGTCAATCAACCACTGCATTAGTTTCTAACTCTCAATCAAGTGGATCTACATCTGGGTCAGGTGGTATAAGCACAACCTCATCTCCTAGCATCTCAGACCAGTTTGCTAGTGCCACTGCTCAAAACAATCAGGTGTTATCTATGAGTGGAGATGTCGGTGGAACTGTAAGTGTAAATATCACTCCTATGAATAATGTTGATGGTGGCACAGAAATCGTTATGGCAGATGTGCAAGTGCAAAATGTTCAAGGCGAGATAGATACTGCTATAGGTGGTGTCATGACTCAATCAGAAGCAGATCAAATTGCAGATAAAATTATTGCTCAAAACATAGAAGCTCAACAAGAGGAAATGCAAGAAGAACAACAAGCAACTGGCGAGTATAGTGATGAATCAGGATTGGTTGCTTTGATAGGCTATGTGCCACAGTTTAACAGTTACACTCAATATGTCATACCTGATGCTGATGGTTGGTACACTTCTCAAGATATATATACCTCTGTTACACTAGATGACAATATAAACGCTTTTTATAATTATGCGAGTCAAAATATAAATAACTTACAAAGCATGATTGACAATGAGCCTAAGATTTGGAGATAAGTATGGATTGGTTTCAAAGTAAGACAGGACAAATAATAGCTTTAGTATCAATAGTTGGTACTCTAGCCGGGTTTGGTTATACAGGTGCTACTTATGTAAATAGATTAGAAAACCTTGAAGCTAAGATTGGTGGTGTAGATGAAGCAGAAGACGAGATGAAAATAATAGAAGAGCGTTTTGCATCAATAGAAACATCAGTGCAGTTCTTAGAAAAAGAAATAGATAATATTGAAGTACCAGATGTTACTGATATAAAAACAGATGTAGCTACCATCAAAGCTGAGATACAAAACTTGCAAAAAGAAATAGAAAAAATAGAAGAAGCAGATAAAAATCCATTGGCAGGATAATGGCTAAAAACGATATGCTAAAAGCGGTTATCTATGTAGATGATGTTGTTGAAAAAACACACGAAGAATTATACAAAGAATTTAAAAAAGCAGTTAAAAAGAAAAAAATAAATCATTTTGAAATAACAACTAATGATAAAAATAGGTGGTAGAAAAGTGAAAATTTTTATAACTAAATTTACACATGACCAAAAAGAATATGATGGTCCGAACATACACGCAAAAAACATAGATGAAGCTGAAGCCATAGCAGAATCAAATGGCTACATTGTTCTTGGCGAGCTTACAGATATAATTATTACAGAAAATGAAAAACAAGAAACAATACATTAATATGCGTATAAATAAATTATTATTTGTAGCGTTAACAGTTACATTTATTTTAGGTTGTGCTAATCAATCAAAGTTTATTGAAACACCTAAAGAAATATCTGGTTGGAGCGATGAGTACGATCCAAGCGAATGGCGAGAAAAATTTAAAAAATGCCAGGCCTTCTTGCATTCAGATAATGATGCATGGCATTGGTGTATGAATAATGAGTAAAATTTTAACAGGCATCATTATTGTTCTTTGTATGGGCTTGTATTACTTTTATAGTCAAAACCAAATACTGGTTGCCAACAACTCACAATTAAAAAACGCAGTAGCCATTCAAGAAGAAACTATAAAAGAGCTACAAGAAGATTTTGTTTTGCAAACTCAACAGTTGCAAGACATGACTTTAAAAAGTCAAGCAGCTCAAAGAGAGTTGAACCGATACACTCAATTTATACAAAACTATCAACTAACAGCAAAAATATTAAATGATCCAGTAGAAATGGAGAGGAAAATAAATAATGGCACAAAACATATCATGGAAGATATCGAGAAACTTAGTTTTACTATTGATGATCTTGATAGCGGTCTCCAGCTGCAGTCTACTTCCAACTAATCCAATACAAGTAACTGCAAAACCAATGGAGCGTACTATCGTACAGCCTATTATGCCCAGAGAAATTGATCTCAAACAACCACAATGGATTGCTGTAACGCCTGATAATTGGGAAGAACAGCTTGCAAGAATAGAAAAACAAGAAGGCGAGCTAGTGTTTCTAGCTATGACAATACCTGATTACGAAGTGATGGCTTACAATATGCAAGAGATAAAAAGGTATATTACTGAGTTAAAAGATGTTGTTGTATATTATAGAACAGTAACAACTAAGAAAAATGAGCAATAAACCAGAACCATATATATACAAAGCAACTATCGAGAGAGTGGTTGATGGCGATACAATTGATGTTACCCTTGACTTAGGTTTTGATGTCCGTCTGCATAAACAACGCTGCAGGTTGGCAGGCATAGACACGCCTGAGTCAAGGACTCGTGATCTAGCAGAAAAAAAATTAGGTCTAGCTGCTAAAGAAAGATTAAAAGAATTATGTATAGGATCTATAACTATAAAATCATTTGGTAAGGGTAAATATGGCAGAATACTTGCTATACCTTATACAGAAGATGGCAAAGATATTTGTCAGCTTCTTATCAACGAAGGCCACGCGGTTCAATACGATGGTGGTAAAAAAACAAAAATATGGGGGGATTATTAATATGAACATATCAAATGAAGGCATATCTTTAATTAAAAAATTTGAGGGATGCGAACTAGAATCTTATCAAGATGCAGTGGGGGTTTGGACTATTGGTTATGGTCATACTAAAAATGTCAAAGAAGGCATGACAATATCAAAAGAACAAGCAGACAACATGTTATTAAACGAACTTGATGAATACTGTGAGCATGTAGAAAAAGCAGTAGATGTTACTTTAAAACAAAACGAGTTTGATGCTTTGGTTTCTTGGACATATAATTTAGGTCCGACAAATTTAAACGATAGCACCATGTTAAAAGTTTTAAATAATAAAGATTTTGAAGAAGTTCCAAATCAAATAAAACGTTGGAACAAAGCAGGTGGTAAAGTATTACAAGGCCTGGTTAGGCGTAGAGAAGCAGAAGCTTTGTTATTTCAAGGAAAAGATTGGACAGAGGTATAGATGCCACTAACTAAATTTACATTCAATCCCGGCATCAATAAAGAGATGACTGACCTTATGAGTAAAGGTGGATGGACTGATGGCAATTTAGTTAGATTTAGAAAAGGACTACCAGAAAAAATAGGTGGTTGGACTAAAAATACTGTCAATACTTTTTTAGGGGCATGTCGTGCCTTGTTAGGTTGGGTAGCTCTTGATTCAACCAAATACTTAGGATTAGGAACTAATTTAAAATATTATGTAAAAGAAGGTAATACTTTTAATGATGTAACTCCCCTAAGATCTACAACAGCAGCAGGCGATGTAACTTTCTCTGCAACTAATGGCTCTTCAACTGTTACAGTTACTGATACAAGTCATGGCGCAGTAGCAAATGATTTTGTAACTTTTAGTGGAGCATCTAGTTTAGGTGGTAATGTTAATTCAAATGTTCTTAATCAAGAGTATCAAATAGATGCTATAACAAATGCTAACTCTTATACTATAACCGCAAAGAACACAAGCGGAGTTACAGTTACTGCCAACTCATCTGACACTGGTAATGGTGGTAGTTCAGTTGTAGGTAAGTATCAAATAAATACTGGCCTTAATGTTTATGTACCATCAACTGGTTGGGGCGTATCGACTTGGGGAGATGGAACATGGGGATCTGCTTCTGCAATAAGTTTTGCTAATCAATTAAGACTTTGGTCGCATGATTCATTTGGTGAGGATTTAATTATCAACCCAAGAGCTGGCGGTATTTTTCTTTGGGATGAGTCTGGTGGGTTAACAACAAGAGCAGTCAACATAACAGCTTTATCCGGGGCAAACTTAGCACCTACTGTTGGATTACAAACTATTGTTAGTGATATTGATAGACATGTGATAGTTTTAGGTGCTGATCCAATAGTCGGCAGTTCTAGAAGTGGATCATCTGATCCTTTGCTAATAGCGTTTAGCGATCAAGAAAGCGCAACAGAATGGGAGCCAACTGCTACCAATACAGCAGGATCATTAAGATTATCATCTGGATCTCAAATAGTTGGTGGCCTTAGAGCAAGACAAGAAATACTTATTTGGACAGATACATCTTTATATTCTATGCAGTTTGTAGGTGCGCCATTTACCTTTGGTGTTAACTTAATTAATGAAAATGTAGGCATGATATCTCCAAATGGTGCTGTAAACGCACCAGATGGCGTGTATTGGATGGCAAGAGATGGTTTCTACAAATACACTGGCTCAGTACAAAGAGTGCCTTGTAGCGTCTTAAATTACGTTCTAGACGATTTAAACAATACTCAGTCATTTAAAATATTTGCCTTTAGCAATAAAGAGTTTAATGAAATAGGTTGGTTTTATGCGTCTAGTGGTAGTGATGACATTGATAGATATGTTAATTACAACTATTTAGAAGGCGTTTGGAGTATTGGCCAACTATCAAGAACAGCTTGGTTAGATGAAGGGATCTTTGAAAATCCTCTTGCTACTGAAGGATCTAGTAATAGCAGTGTTTTATATAATCATGAAACTGGAGATGACGATGATGGGTCTCCAATGGATAATGTATTTATAGAATCTGGTGATATAGATATAGAGCAAGGAGAACAATTTGGTTTTGTCAGTAGAATCATTCCTGATATTAAATTTTTTGGAGACACTCCAACCACGGGGCAAATAAATTTTGTACTAAAAACAAGAAACTTTCCTGGAGAAAGTTTAACCACAAATTCAACCAATGATGTAACAAGTTCCACGCAACAAAATTTTGTTCGTGTTAGGGGCAGACAAATGGTTTTGAGAGTTCAATCTGATGATGATGCCGCAACTGGTGTTAGACTTGGTTTTAAATGGAGATTAGGAGCAAGTAGGTTTGACATAAGAACTGATGGTAGAAGATAGATGGCAAAGCTTCTCAACACTAGATTACCATTAGCAGTTAATGATGTAGATGCGCCAGTCTTTAATCGTCTAGTTAGAATATTAGAGTTAAACTTAGATCAGTTTGATCCTAATAGCACGCCTCAGTTTACTGATTCTCAAATAGGAATATTAAATTTTAATGCTGGAGATGTCATTTGGAACTCTTCAGTTGGTGTATTACAAGTGTACACTGGTAACAAATGGATAGATTTGCACACACCTGTAGATCCACATGGGTTTGAAGCTAGCGCAGAACTTGGTAATATAGATATAAAAACTAATGGTGATATCACCATAACATTATAATCAGGAGCAAAATATGCCTGCAAAAAGAAAAACTACTAGAAAAAAAACAACTAAAAGAAAAGGAGCTACACCCACTAATCCATCGTTATATGCTAGGGTAAAAGCTGAAGCTAAACGAAAGTTTAAGGTTTATCCGTCTGCATATGCCAATGCGTGGTTGGTAAGAACTTATAAAAAACGTGGTGGTGGATATAGATAAAAGTTCCACATAGAACAATGCCAAGAAAGAAAAAAGACCCAAGAGTAGGCACAGGCAAGAAACCTAAAGGCAGTGGTAGGAGACTATACACAGATGAAAATCCAAAAGATACAGTTAGAATTAAATTTGCAACACCAGCAGATGCGAGAGCAACTGTGGCAAAAGTTAAAAGAATTAAAAAACCTTTTGCAAGAAAGATACAAATTTTAACTGTAGGAGAACAAAGGGCTAAAGTTATGGGTAAAAAACAAGTGGTGTCTATATTTAAAAAAGGCAAAGATAGCATTAGAAACATGAGAAAAAAACGTGGCTAAACCAACTGGAGGCTTAACTGAATGGTTTGGTAAAGGTCCAAAGGGCGATTGGGTAGATATCGGTGCGCCAAAAAAAGATGGTAAGTTTCAAAAATGTGGTCGTAAATCTGCTAAAAGCAGTAAAAGAAAATACCCAAAATGTGTACCAAGAGCTAAAGCTAAGTCTATGACTGCGGCTCAAAGAAGAAGTGCGGTTAGAAGAAAACGTGCAGCTGGTAATCCAGGTGGTAAACCAACCAATGTTAAGACTATATTAAAAAAGAAAGATGGTGGTATAGTATCTCGTATGCATAAAGGTTGCGGTGCAGTCATGCCAGAAAGAAGAAAGAGAACTAAGTTTTCATAAATAAAATATAAGTTATAATGAAAAAAAAATGAAAAGTTTAGAAACAGCCAACAAAGGACTTAAAGCTTTAGCTAAAGAAAATCCTTCTTTGGTTGAAGATAAGTTTGGGTACGATGTACCAGGATATATGATGGGTGGCATTGCTAACTTTGCACCTGGTGGATCTGTGTTCGGACCTATGATGTTATCAAACCCAACTTTAATGCCAGGTTCAGATATAAACATTCCTAATATAGAATCTGGCAAAGATATAGATTTTAGTGATGTATTTGATAAAGACGCTCAAGATGAAGCTCAAGAAGATTTAGATGAAATTAACGAAGAAGAAGAAAATAAAGAAGAGGAAAAAACTCCTAAAGAAAAAATGAAATTATTAGGAGAAATGTTAAGTATGATTGGAGACTCTAATGATTTTTCTCAATTGGTTCAAAGTCAATTAATTAGAGGTTCGCAACCAAATATACCCCAAATAAGAAGATTGCAAGGAGGTGGGATTGCTGGTTTAAACATCGATGTAACTAAGTTACCAGGATATGATCCAAAAGTAGCATCTAGAGCTAAAAGAGCTGGTAATTTAGAAAGTTATATTAATAGTCTTACTGGAAACATGGACATAGACGATTACATACAAGATGTTTTAGGTATGGAGATGGGAGAAACACCTAACATAGCATCAGATTTAGCTGCAGCATATGGTGCAAAAACTGGTATAGGATCATTAGGTTATTCAGATACTAGGCCTGGAGCTAGAATTAGTATTGATGCTAAAGATGTAACACCAGATGTTTATCGATTCTATCCAAGTGAAGTATCTAAAATTTATTCACAAGCAAAAGGCGTGCCTTTTTCTCCATTAGTGGCTCCTCCAAGAGAAGCAACTTATGTAGACGCTTTACAACCAAGACGTATTGCCAGTCAGTTATATGCAAAAGAAGGAACTTTTGTTGATAGAGAAAAATTAGTTACCGGTCCCGGTGGTGAAAAAGGCGATGAAATACCTGCTATGTTAAGCGATGGTGAGTTTGTAACTAATTCAGCAGCAGTAAGAGGCATGGGTATTATGGCTGGAGCTGATCCCCAAGATGAGTATGAACAAAGGCTGATGGGTGCTCGTGAAATGTACAAAATGCAAAAGTTTGGAGAAGACATAGCTAAACAACTTGCATGAACTTAACATTACAATCTGTACTAGCCACTCCTAAAAATGGCAAACAGATAGCTGATTTTTTATCAAAACACTTTTGGAAAGAACACTCTCTATCAGATAAAGGATCTCCTGAAATAGATTGGAGTAGAGCTTCAGCTCACATAAATCATTTCCTGTTTGAAGGAGTTGTGTATAATGTATTAGATGATGATACAATCATTGGTAGTATTGCAGTTGCACCAGATGCATATTGGTGGTCAGCAGAACAATACATAGGCGATGGTTGGTTTTATGTTTTACCAGAATATAGAAACATAAAAGACCAAACACCACCTTCACATCTTTTAATAGATGCAGTTATAGAATATGCTAAGAGAAAAGATAAACCTTTAATTCTTGGTATTTTCAACCTAGATGGGGTAGAAAGAGCCAAGAAACTTTTTATTAAAAAAGGTTTTCACCAAATAGGTGGTATGTATTATAAGGATTAAATGAAAAGATGTGTTTAAGTAAAACTAAATCAGCACCTCCAGCAGAAGTAATAACCACTCCGCAAACTGGTTATTCTTTCGTATCACCATACATAGAAGATTACTCAAGAAGATTACTAGCTTCATATTTTGGCGCACCTGGTGAATATGAAGGTCTCATATCAAGGCCTAGAGATATTCCCATTGAGCAAACTGCCGGGCTCACCCCATTACAAATACAAGCTCGACAGCAAGCAGGAAGACTAGGAGAGTATCAACCTTATGTAACTGAAGCCGGTCGACTCTTCGGTAGACAAGAGAGAGCACTAGAAGATGCTTTTGGATATTTGCCAGGTGCAAGGCAAGCCATGACAGGAGGACTAGGAACTTTAGCTAGAGCAGAACAATCAGCTATGGGTGCTACAGGAATGTATGATCCTTCAATGGCTAGAATGTTTTTTGATCCTTATGAAGATCAAGTTGTTCAACAAACGCTAGAGGACATAGACAGACAAAGATCACAAGCTGACATTGGTTTGAGAGATAGAGCTATATCTCAAGGTGCTTTTGGTGGATCTCGTGGCCGCATATCTCAAGAAGAATTAGCAAGACAAACAGGTAGAGGTGCTGCTGAAGCTGTCGCTGGTATAAGAAGCAGAGGTTTTGGTCAAGCTCAACAACAAGCTCAACAAGCATTTGAATCACAAAGAAGAGCGCAACAAGGGCTCGCACAATTACAATCTGGATTAGGAGCACAACAAGCTCAAATTGGTCAAGGCATTGGTGGGCTAGGTCAACTAGCTGCTGGTCTTGGTGGTCAGTTTGGGCAGATTGGTGGTGGACTAGCAGGACTTGGTAGACAAACACAACAACAATTAGCTAACCAAGTAAACCTACTTAACCAACTCGGTCAACAAGGACAAGCAACACAGCAAGCAGCCTTGTCAAGACAATTCGCTGGTGCTCAACAGCTTGCTCAAGAACCATTACAAAGATTACTAACAGGACAACAACTTCTTGCTGGATCTCCATATGGAAGTATCTCTGGAGGCACTGGCACAAGCGCATATCAACGTGGTGTCTATCAACAGCCAACAGCATTAGGACAAGCAGTTGGTGCGATTGGAACATTAGGAACTGCATTTGGAAGTTTTGGATAAATGAAAGGAATAATGTCAGGCCTTGAGCCCATAAAAATGAAAGATGGTGGCTTTCCAGACTTAACTGGCGATGGCAAAGTTACACAAGCTGACATACTTAAAGGTAGAGGTGTAGAGGGTTTTAAAGAGGGTGGTAGGCCATCTAGACCCACATCAACAGGTTATGAGGGTGGTGTTAGTCAATTCATTAAAGACTTTATAGTAGATTATGAAGACCCATCTGACATAGCTTTAATGTCTCTTATGTTAGCAGGTCCGCTAGGTGTTGGTGTTAACAGAGGTATTAAAGCTTTACGAACAGCTAAAAAACTATCAAAAGGTAAACAAGATTATAAAACTTCTGGTATAGAAGATTTAATAGATAGAGCGATAATTAAAAAAGGTAAGCCCATTGCAGGAGGTGCTCTTGGTTATGACATAACATCAGCTTTATTAGAGGATGATGACATCACAGAGATGAAAGAGGGCGGTATCGTTCATGCTGCTAGGGGAAAAGCTATTGTAAAGTTTGGTAAAAAATTCTTAGATCAAGTAAAAAAAGATCCCAAATTAAGAAACAAAGATGGCTCTCCTAAAAAATCTACAAAAGCGTACAAAGATGAAATAGCACGACAAGAAGCAGCTAAAAAAACAGCCGCTAATAAAAAAAGAGCTGAAACAAGAAGAAGAAACCAAGAAGCAAAAGTTAAACAAGATGCTGAAAAACCTATGACATCTGGACAACAATCTAAAAAAGTATTAGAAGAAACAATACCAGAGGGTGGAGCTGGCAATCAAGGAACATTTTTGCAGAAGACAAAAAAACCACTTCTTGCTACCAGTGCTTTAGCAGCAGGCGTTATTGGAGTTCCTGCTCTTATGAATATGGAAACCACTCCAGTAGAAGGTGGTAGAAGAAATAGATCTAAAAAAACTGATGACGATGGCACTTTTATTACTGGTGATGGAGCTGATAATGCTGGTGGAAGAAGTGTTTTTATTAACAGAGAAGCCCCTGTTATGAATGATTCATTAATGTCTTACATAAAACAAGATTTAGCAGGCAAAGGTTTTGATTTTGATCCACAAACACAAACTTTTACTGGCGATAAGAAACCAAGTTTCTTTGACTATGTAAAATCTTTACCTTCTGGTTACATGGAAAAAGTAGGAGACGATCCAGATTATGCTAAAAAAATGATGGCAGGATTTTTAAACATGATGAAACCAGTTGAAGGTTTTGTTCCGGTCAATCCAGTAGTTGCATTTGGTGAGGGATATCTTGGCGAAGAAACAAGACAAGCTGACATGTTACCAGCTGATGCGAAACTTTTAGAATACTTTAAAAACAATCCTGAAGCCTATAAAGACATGTTAGCTTTAGAAAAAGCTAGAGCAGGTGCTATTGGTGATTATGAAAGAAAAAGGGCTGACGAACAGGCTGAAGGAATTAAAAGAGATTTAATATCTAAAAATCCAAATTACACAGTAGATGACTATCAAAATCTTAATGTTTTCTATAAAGATCCTGTAACTAACCAACCTATAGGTCCGATAGATGGAACTGTATTAATGAGCTTGCAAGATAGAGGTTTACAATTTTTTGAAAATGAATTTTATTTAGAACCAAAATAGTGTTATGCCATATCTTAACTTCCCGGATGGCACCCAAAAATACATAAAAGATACCAAGCCAGAAACCATAGCAAAAGCGAAAGCAGAACATGCAGCTGCTGTTAAAGCGATGAGAAAAGGTGAAGCCAGTGTGCTTGGAGATGTTGGTAGACAAGCTGTAAGAGGTCTTCAAGATATAGGCAGAGGAGCATCAACAACCATTACATCTGCGTATGATTACTTTACTGATGACGATTTAACCAGAGATGTTAATGAATTTTTTGACAAGATATCACCAGGTGAAGCTGAAACCACAGCAGGAAATGTTACTAAATATTTAGTTCAATTTGGATTACCGGGTTTTGGTGTCGCAGGACTGTTAGCCAAATCAGGTAAGGTGGGTAAGATAGGACAAGCCTTGGGTGGTGGTATCGCAGACGGTGCAGTAGCAACTGATGATGTTGTAACTCTTAAAGATACTTTCATAGATAATCAATCAGAATCAGATGAGGCAAGACTAGATAGGCTTAACGGTGCAGAGGCCGCACATGAAAGACTAAAGAAAAAACTTGAAGTAGCAGCTGAAGGCGCAGGTTTTATATTAGGCATACCTTTAGCATTTAAGGCTACAAAAGGAGTTATCTATGGAGCCACAGATTTACTGGCTCCTCTTGGATCAGTTGTAGCAAAAGGTGCTGTTGGTGCGACCAAAGGATTAAAACCCGGAGAGTTACAAAAAACCGCATTTGATGCTAATCAAAGTTTTTTAAAAAAATGGTTTACTTTTGCAGGCGATAGACCAGATGAGTATGTTGCACAAACCATGGCCGCTAAGACAGCACAAGTAAAAGCCATGCAAGATCAAGTTGATACTGCTTTCGATCAAATAATTAAAACAGCACAAAGAAGTGTTGACACTGGAAGAATGAATCAAACCAATGCGCTAGCTTTGTCTAGAAGCATAGAAGATTACATGTTCCCAAGAATAAGAGTTGACTATCAATCGCCTAACTTATCTCGTGCAGAAAAATTACAAGAGGCTAGAAGAATACAAAGAGAAGCTGAATCTAATATTAAAAATTTAGAAAATCAATACATAGACTACAAAGGTTTAGGTTTAGGAGATGAATTAAAAATATCTACTTTATTAAAAAACAACAGAGATGTTTTTGATACATATTCAAATCAAGTATTAAATTACAGTGATGAAACCGCAGATGGATTTATGCACTTGTTTGTGCCTCAAGAGCTAAGAGAAATCATAGCTCAAAACGCAGGCTTGTATGGTACTAGAGCTTATCGTGCTGTTCTTGATAAAAGTTTTAAAATGCAACCAGAGTTTCAAGAACTTGCAATAAAAGAAATACAAGAAAATTTTGGTGTTGATAGACAAACAGCGCAAAGAGAATTGTTTGCATTATTTAATCCCGGACCAAAAAATAAAAACACTTTTGATTTTGAAACCAATGAGATGTTAATGGAAGGTTTGCAAAGAGAGAAAGGTATTCTCAAAGGCAGACAATTAGATAATCTACCACAAGTAAGAAGAGCACTAGGAGAAACAGCAGGCTATCTACAAACAGACTGGAAGAAAGCTTTAGCCAACACCAAACTTACAGCAAACATAACATCACAAAAATTATCTAACCTAATTGGTAAAACAGAAATGTTTAGTCAAATAAAACAGTTAGATGAACTATCTCCGAAAACAGGAGGCGTAAAGTTTTTAAGATCAGAAGAGTTTGGTATAGATCCAAACACAGGGAAACCTCAAAAAGAATTAGTGGACTACGATGCTCAAGGTAATGCAATAGTATTTAAACAATTTGATGAAGACGCTGGAGCTTTAGCAGGATCATATGCGAGAGCAGATGTGTTTGATGCGTTGATGGGAGCAAAAGCAGACATGATATCACAGACCTCTGTTTTAGGGAGAATGTACACAGGGTTCTTAGCAGTAAAAGCTGGCTCTCAATACGGTAAAACTGTTTTGTCTCCAGGTGCACAAATAAGAAACTTTACCAGTATTCCGTTCTTCTCATTATTAAATGGCAATCTTGGAAGCACAGGTAGATTTGTTGATGCAGTTCAGACCAGCTTTGCAGGACTTCTTGATCCAAAGAAAAAAGTATTAAATAAAAATGCTATACAAGAACTTATGGAAGAGGGCATCATGCAAAAAGGTGGTGCTCAACTTGGCGAAACATTAGAGTTAGCAAGACTTGCTGCTGAAAGAAGTGGACGTATTGCTAAAGTTGGTGGTGTGGTAGATAAAACTGGTATTAAATTTTTTGAAAAAGCTTATGGTATGACTGATGATGCTGGTCGTATTTTCAACTACTTGAATGAAAAAGATAGAATGTTTAAAGCATTCGTAAGAGCACCAGATGCAGCAGTACCGATCGAGTCAGCAAAAAACATAACAAGGTTTGCAGATTTAATACAAGGATCTCCAAGCACTGGAGCTATTATTAAGCCTAGAGATATTATCGAAAGATACGGTGATGAAGCTTTAGAACAATTTGCTAGATCAGAAGCAAGTGAGGTTACTTTAAACACAGTTCAAAACTATCAAAGAGTTGTGCCTGCTGTTGGAGAAATAGTAAGAAGATCTCCCTTTGGTAACTTTGTTGCTTTCCCAGCTGAGATCATTAGAAACACAACCAATGCTCTTAGCAGAGGTATAAAAGAATTGGCCAGTGATAACCCAGAGTTACAAAAAATTGGCATGAGAAGACTTACTGGAGCTGTAGCAACAACAATGGCCATACCTACAGGTCTTACAAAACTTGGTACAAGTTTGACAGGAGTCGATGAAGAAAAGATCGAAGCGTACAGAAGATCTTTCGCAGCACCATGGGATAAAACAGGAACACTGGTGCCATTAGCTTCAGACAAAAATGGCAATCCAACTCAGTTCTTTAACTTTAGTTACATGAACCCATATGATTATTTGAAACGTCCTGTAACTAGAGTATTTCAAGAAGTTGCAAGCGGAAATAGAGATGAAGAATCTTTGCAAAAAATACTAATGGACTCATCTTTTGGTGTAATAGAAGAGATGGGTAAAAGTTTTGCAGAACCTGCGTTATCTGCTAATGCTGTGTTTGAAGCTTTTGCAGGAGAGACTGGCACTGGTAAAAGAATATGGGGAGCAGCTGATTCACCAGGCGATAGAGTTGCCAAAGGTTTATATCATTTTGCAGATACTATCTTGCCAAGCATTAGTCCGTATAGGATCACCACAGATGAATTTAGTGGTAAACCATTCGGTGTTGCACCACCAGAACTTACACCTAAAAACTTTCCTAGAGCTGTATTTTCTAGCACCAATAAACAAGGAGACGATCAAAAAGTATTAGATCGCATGGGTAACGAAATAGATGTTGCTGAAACTTTAGTACAAGCTTTTAGTGGATTCAAAGTTGTCAAACCTCAAGTAAGTAAAACGTTAAGATACAGAGGCTTTGAGGCCAATGATGCTATAAGAGATGCAACAAATCAATTTAATAGATTATTAAGAAGCACAGATAGAAATACTGCTGAACAATACTTGCAAGGATATATAAATCAAAACGAAAAAAGATACAGAGTTTTAAGAGATTTATATACATCCATAGAAGATGCAAGAAAACTTGGTTTATCAGAACAACAAATAGAGAAAGAACTTAAAGATTCTAAAGTTGCTAATTATAAAGATGTTATGAGGGGAATATTTAGACCAATAGATGTTAGCAGAGATCTTGCAACAGCTGCTGAAACAGGACAGTTAACAGGAGTTCTTCAACCAGTTAGCAAAGGAATGTTTGATGCGTCTAGAGAAGAATTAACTCAAGGCTTAACAGGACAATTTATAACACCACAAATTAGAAATCAAAGAGCTAGACAAGCTCTCAGAGAAGAAGAAGAAAGAAAACTAATAGGCTCACCTTAGAATACATCTATCACTAGCTCACATCTAGGATCGTCCTTATCCACCCCACCAAACTTGTAGACCACTTCTTTTATTTGTTTGAAGTCATCGTCTTGTATGATCTGTGCTTTAACCAAAGCATCACAAGCAAACTTATCTATGACCGAACATGGATTGCTTATGTCAAGTCGCCTGTTGCTTCTAGCGTAGTAGGTGTATGTCAATCTAACTGGCTCTGTAAACTTAGGTAAGTCTTGTATCTCTGGTAAGAGATCATCTGAGTATGTCTTCTTTGCTATAGATAAAACTCTGTAATGAGCATTGCGATAGTTGTTTAGATTTAGGATAAACTTTTTTTTCTTTGAGTAGTAAACATTTAAAGGCAGTTTAATTTTTATTTTTTTATTAAACATATCTTTTCTTAATAAATCTGTAATTTGATCTCTACTGAATAGTTTTGTCTTTGTTAATTTTTGATGTTTCATCCTCCAACTTAAATCCCTTTGTAAACTTTCAAATATCCAATCATGAAACTTTTCAGTTGTAGGACACCAAGCAGACTCATAAGCTCTAACCACACAACAATTAATAATTTCATGACATGCTTCCTGTAATTCTTTTGAATTATCTTGCATTATATCAGCCATCTTTTTTGTAAATGTTTTTTCCATGGCATCGCATTTATGGTGCTCACGCCAACCATCTATATATTTTTTTTTCTTCATATAAACTTTTTGCCAATACATATTAAAACGGAGCCCCAGTGTCTACCCATGGTCTAATCTTTTCTATCTTGCCATCAAACAAATGTTTTATCTTATTGTATTGCTCTAAAGCTTCTTTTGGAAAGCCACTGTTAATAACCTCTATCAACTCTTTGCTAGAATAAAAGTTATCTTCTTTAGAATGTTTGCCTTCCGGGACATTGACAAATCGCATCTCATCTTTCTCGTAAATTACTATACTGTCGTCCTTTTCTATGCAGTGTGCTGGTATGAGGCCTGGTATGTAGTTATGATTCTTGCAACCTTTAAGCTGTCTGTCGTTGGATATATCTCTGCCATGTTTATTGCAATGCCAAGTGCCATCTGATCCATCTAGTTTGACTTCAGCAAACCTACAAGATCTGCAATGTATTTTAGGTGGTAAAGTTCTGCCTAAGTAAGCACCCCTTTGTATTGGTGTCATATAGTTTTTAATTCTGTAATCTGTTTCAGGTATGTAGTTATCTGGTGGAGTATCTAAAGACAATATGTTTTTTGCTTTGTCGATTAAAGAATCAAAGAAGTCTTTATCATACTCAATTACTTCAGTGTATAAGTCTGAATTATTTTTATTGTAAACAATGGCAATACAATGCTTGAGTTTCGCAAGACCCATGTACATATGTATTTGAGCAGCATACTCCTCTGACCAGTCGCAATAACTACCCAAGCTTTGTAGTTTATTAAATCTGTTATCGTTTGCAGTTTTAAATTCTAATAGATAAGGATTCTTTGGATCTAAACCTGGTAGCTTTTTTGCTATGCCATCCAAGTGGCCTTTGAGATGACCACCCAAAGCTTTGACTTGAAGCTGTTTACCATCGCCATCCAAATCAAATATACTAGCCCCCGGTATCTTTCTCAGCTTCTTAATTAAATCTTCTTCCACCACATTACCTAGATCCAACAGACGCAATACTCTTGGTTCCCAATCATCTGGCATCAGCCATCGCCAACGCAACCACAATAACCTTTGGTTTGGATTACCTATCTGACTCATGCCCAAATAAAATCTAAGACTTCTTTCTTCTTGTAGCTCTACATCATCGAGCAAGTGGTTTATATCTTTCATAAACTTATCTCCGTTCCATCTTTTGTTTTAACACCAACAACATTCTCATACTTGCCTTGCTTTTGCACAATGATCTCAGAGATAGAATCGAATGCGCCATTCTTAATTAACTCAGCAGCCATCCAAGGTTGAGTGGGCGAGCCCCACTTAGGAGTTATCTTCTTCCACTTACGCACTGCCATATTATGTGCAGTAGGGTGGCCAAACATTAAAGGCATTTTTTTTGAAAAAAACTCGTCCTTAATTGTAAAGACAACTTGACAATAGTCAGCACCATTTCTAGACTTCGTTACATTCGCATACACGTCCGTTACAGTCTTTCTTTTTGGAGTTGATGCTTTTCTTTCATCTGATAAAACAGCTTGCTTCTCGGCTTTTGTACGCCTTGCTACTTGCCTTTCTTTCTTTGTCCATAAAACATTTGTTTTATTAGCCTCAAACTTCTGTCCACATTCAATACATTCTTTTGCTGATGGTGAGTTGATAGCATTACAGCTTGCACAGATCTTAGGCTTGTATCGTCCGGGCAATGCATCACCTGGTTCTACCTCATCTAAACAACCATGGCGTGCAACATTCTCGCCATAGTCAAGCAACAAACAATTCTCTTTGTCATCATGCAATCTCATGCCACGACCACACATCTGCACATACAAGCCAATGCTTTGTGTTGGTCTTAATAAAGCTATGCAGTCTGTTCTTGGAGCGTCCCAACCTTCAGTCAGCACACCAACGTTACATAGCGCATGGATCTTGCCATCTTCGAAGTCTTTTAATATTTGATCTCTTTCATCATTAGGAGTTTCTCCTGTAATAAGACTGGCTTTAATATTGTATTGTTGTAGATATTGAGTCATCTTGGCCGCATGTAGCACTGACACGCAAAAGAAAACAGAAGCTGTTCTGCCTTTGGTGTAAGCGTTATCTATCCAGTCGTTAATAACTTCAATGATGGTTTCATCTATCATGGCTACATCTTCTAATTCTTTTTCCCGGAAGTCGCCATTCTTAAACTTTAAACTAACCTTGCTAGCATCAATGATTGCATCATCGTTAACTGCAAAAGCAGACAACCTTGATAAGTAACCTGCTTGGATCAGTTCCGGGATAGATACACTGTAAGCTATGTCTTTGAAGAAATGATCTTTACGATCCCCATAAATATAACCTTGACCCATGCGATAAGGTGTGGCAGTGCAACCCATAACCTTCATTGGTTTTATGGCTGACAGAATATTTATTATTTTTTTATATCTAGTGAAAGAGTCAGGGGATATGTTGTGAGCCTCATCAATTATCATGTAATCAAAACCGCCTACCTTTTCTAAACGTTTGGGCGAGGCAAGGGTATCACGACTAGCTATCAATATTTGAGCATCATGTTCAAATCTTTTCATGCCAGCAGCTAACACACCTGTGGGTGCACCGGACCACACAGTCTTTAATTTTATTTCAGCTTGAGATACTAGTTCTTTTCTGTGGGCTAACACTAAAAATCTAGCATTTGGATCTTTAGCCAACACCTCTTTTATAAAGTGTGAGAATATAATTGTCTTCCCAGCAGCTGTTGGCAAGGATAATAAAGGATGTTCTCCAACAGGCCTGCTATCAAACCAATCGTGCAATGCATCAATAGCATTACGTTGATAATATCTAAGTTTCAATTTAGTGAATCGTTTTACCTTTCTCTAACTCTGATAAGAACTCTTCTATGTTAGATGGATCTTTAACAAAGTTATCGTAAACGATTGATGATATTAGTTTGACTGCATCTTCTGGGTCATGTGAAAACTTAAACGCAGTTAAGATAGCAAACTTGGTTAATGTTATTACTGCAGCTTTAGTATCTAAGTCTTGTCGAGACCAGTCATCTAAACATATTTCCATGTCTTGCATTACTCTGTCGCAAGTATCTTTATCAAGCAAGTCTTTTGTCATCTTGTTTTTTTTCATTGTTTACATCTACATTTAATAATGTAAGTTTAGCATTATGCATAGACTTGCCTAGCTTGGGTGGTAGTTTATTAATCGTTGTATCCACAGAGTTAACTAGATCTGTCATTGCATATATCAAAGCGTTAGCTTCTCTCTTATCTATATTCATATTTTTCTCCAAAAAAATAGTGAGGTGTTTTGGGGCTTAACCACACCTCAAGGTTAAGACGGAGATATCAACCCCACTCTTCTCTCCCGGAAATAATTTCTTCTATTTCAGTTTTGAGATTATCTCCAAGCCTATCAATTATTTTACATAGACCATCTTTGATTGTGTCATGAACACCAAGGGCTTTTATTTCGCCCTTGATGTCTCCTGACAGACGATTAACTATGGCATTATAACCGTCATATGTGGGATAACGACTAGCCATCATTTATCCCAATCAAAGTCATCCTCATCGTTGGATGATTCAGACTGATCTGTATTCTTACTTGCAACTGGCTTGCTATCACCAGGAATAAATTTGCCAATAACATTTTTATCAGCCCACTTAGTGCCATCGTCTTTGTCTCCACCTACTTCGACACGCAGTGTTGCAAGAAAAGGTACGTTCATCATTTCTTCTAGTTGCTCAATGCCAAAAGCTTCTACATCTGGATCCATGCCCATGGCTTTTCTCCAGTTACGCAATTGACTTTTGGATACATTGAGGCCATTGCCCTCTAGCATATAGTTTTGCCAAACTTTTCTGCCTTGGTACTTAGGTCCGACAACATCATAAGTAACATTAATCATCTTATGACCTTGTTTCTGGGATTTTTTAGCTTCCCATGTGGTAGCAACCATTTCATAATCGCCACCGGGCATCACATCTATACCAGTGTCGTCTTCGACATCGGTTAGATTTAAATTAAATATATCTTCCGCCATTTATTTCTCCTTTAATAGTTTTAAAGATTGCTTAAACGCAGTTAGAAATGCATTCCATTCGAGATCCAAAGGTGCATTACCTAAGTCAACTCGACTCTTAGCATCAAAAGCTGCACTGAATTTATGAAACAACTTTCGTTTGCCATAAGACACCCCTCTAGTTGTTTCTTTAAAACCTTGGCCGCTAGTACGAGTAGATACTTCGTAGTTAGCAAACAGGTTAAAGTCTACCCATTCTTTTATCTGTGAAGATACTTTCTTGTGTAAACTCATCTCCCAACGATCATAGGGCTCACGCTCTGGATCATTGAAAGTTCTGATAGCTACATGGGAGAGTAAGATGATGTGCATCTTTTTCTTTTGTAGCAGATCAAACATTTTAAGGATTCGATTATAGAGTTCTGCTGACTCGGTATAACCTTTTCCAAAACCTAGTGCCTCAATAGATTTTATTGAGTGAATATCACAAACCTTTTTTTGCACAAGCTTTTCAGCCCAATCAGTGGTATCGAATACCAAGGTCTTGTAATCGTGTTCTTCTTCGTAAAGCGTTTGTAATTGCTTGACAATGTCATCGTAGCTCTCGCACAGAGGAAAGGATGGGGCATCAACAAAGTTAGTGCCATCTTCTGTCTTCACAAATATAGGTTTGGGTGCTTTAGATGCAAAGGTTGTTTTACCTATGCCATCTGTTCCAGCTACATTAATCTTTAAAGCCGGGACTTTAATTCCTGTTTCAATAGTATTCAATAGACTCACTCCTCATCTCCTTTTAATGGATCAATAAAAGATATGTAAGGCCTTTCATTAATCTTGGTTGTAAGTGCAGATTCAATCTTATGCCAAGTATCTGGGTCAGCTTCTTGAATCTTTTTGCTTTCTCTGACGTTCTCAACAAACTCTGTCTTAAAAGGAAAGTTTTTTATTTGTGTAGATATATCTTGCAATAACTCTTGATCCCATTTTTTGGTTACTTTGAATTGAACTCTTAAATCTTTAGGGATGACTCCATTTAATGGAACTCGTGTAGATCCACCAGAGTTTGATAATGTTTGTGTAATGGCTTTAATCTCTTCACATTCTATAATAGCGTTGTCTAAATCTTTAGACTCTGCTTTTAAATTAGCTTGCTCTTGTAGATTAATTTTTTTAAGCTTGAGTAAAGCACGCAAGCTCATTGATTCATAATTTATGTCTTTAGTCATATGTTCTCCAAAACAAATACTCTATCTATATTAATGATATAAAATCATTTGTCAACAAATATCTTTACAATTTGTAATGTGTCAATTATGATTGTCTTTTTAGGAGAGAAATGCAACTCAAAGATTACATCGAAAAACGAGGCGAAGAATCTTTAGCAAAAGATTTGAAAGTCTCAGTGTCAACTATCCGGGCTTGGCGTTGGGGTCATAGACAACCCTCAGTAAACCAGGCTAAGAAACTTATTAAAATGACTGGTCGTGCTCTTGATTGGGAGAGCATCTACGGATCTATTGAAAAGGTATAAATGCCTATTGACTTGAACCTCAACACAAAGGGGGAAGAAATCATGGATCACTCTCGCAAAGAGATGCTTATGTCTTTTTATGAGAATCATTTTCATCTCATACCTTGTGGTTCAAAGACAGACACAATACCAGATTACTTTAAACGCAGACATCAATACGAAGAAGATGATGTATTAATAAAACGATGGTCAAAGACACCAAGAGTTAAGTGGTCTAACTACATAGAAAAACAACCCACATTAAAAGAAATTAAACAATGGTATCTACAGTTTCCAACTTGTAATTGGGCAGCTATCACAGGCATTAACTTTGTGGTGCTTGATGCAGATACGCAAGAGGCTTGTGAGTTTGTTGAGTCAGGTCAGATAACAAGAACCACCATGAAACAAAAGACACCTCGTGGTGGCTATCATTATTTTTACGCTATCAATCCAAACCTTAAAGTGAGAAACACCACAGGCAGATTAGATATCAGAGGAGAGGGTGGCTATGTCATGATATCGCCCTCCGATCATTACATGTTTGAAACTGTTGATGGGATTAATATAGATGACATGGACGAGCTCCCTTGTCTTAGCAGTCAAGACATGAAAGTTATCTATGACTTCAATGACACAGGCAAGACTGCATCACAAAACAACAGCTTGCTTACTACTGATGGAGTTGATACTGGTATGCGTAACGATACCTTGGCTAGACTTGTAGGCAAATGGATTGTTGAAGGATGGGGCAGACGAGAAGTTATCATCAAAGCTTTGGATTGGAATCAAACCAACAATCCACCCATGAGCGTACAAGAAGTCTTACAAACTGTTAGCAGTATTTGTGAAGGGCACATGCGAAGAAACCCAGATGATGAACCTGGAATCTTACAATGGAACACGAGTCAGTGGCAGATAGAGTTGACAGAAGAGCTCAAAGAAATCATGGATCAAGAAGACCCACTTGATACCCAAAAGAATGAAGACAAACCAAATAGAGACCCACTCGGACTCAAAAGTTTTTCTGATCCCTTTTGGGATGGCATGGATTCATCACGCATCGAACAGTTTTGGGGGGATGCATTTGTCTTTCAACAATCAAGAGTTTTGCTGTTGGGTAAACCCAAGATAGGTAAATCGCATTGGCTAGGTGCATTCGCATCAGCAGCCACGACAGGCACAGAGTTTATGAATCAACAGTTTAGTAGGCCTCTCAAGGTTATGTGGCTACAAGCAGAGATCATTCATGAGTTTCTTAAACAAAGAATCGACATGTACTATCAACCTTTCATTCATGACCAAGAGATGCTAGAGATAGGCAAGTCTAATCTAATTGCTTCAGGTAGGCTACGCAAGAACCTCATGCGAGACAAAGACATAGATGAGATAGCAACAAGTATTGATTATCACAAACCAGACATAGTAATGATTGACCCTATCATTAACTTTTTTGATGGTGAGGAGAACTCTAACTCAGAGATACATGCAATGCTCTCAAGGGTAGACAGACTCATAGAACTCTTTGGCGTAGCTTTTATTATTGCTCATCACACTGGTAAAGAAAGGGCAGACGACTTGTCGTTCATGTCAGCTCGTGGTGGTAGTGCCTTTGCTGGTTGGATGGATTCAGGTGTCAAGCTGTCAGGTAAGAAACCCAACATCAATGTATTCTATGAGGCAAGGAATGCTAAAGAACCTGAACAACATCTCGCTTACTTTGATTATGACAGGGGATTTTTTAGGGTGGTTGATGCACAAGATTCTCCAGATGAAGTAGAGATAGCAAGAGTTGTGGCATCAGCTATGGATAAGCACAAGTTTTACACACGACAGGATCTCGAACTTCTTGCTCGTAAAGCTTTGAAAGAAGCTGACTTAGCATCAGGAGAGCGAGCAGCAAGATACGCAGTCTCACATGTGCAAAAGTATTTAGGAGATAGAGTTAAGAATCATAATGTTCCAGGTAAGAACACTTGGTATTACTTAGAGGGCAATGAAATGAAGAGGCCTTGGGATGATTAACCTAGACAAGAAAGCTTTGAAAGAAGCTATGGTCGATACATTTACTGGCACGCTTATCAATCTACCTTTGGTTTGGTTGGTGTTGTTTCTGTGCTTGATGGTTACACACAACAGCTTCTTGATATCACTAGCACAGGCAAGCGTCTTAACGATAGTGGCTATCATTAGAAAGTATTACATAAGAGTTTGGTTTAAGAAGAGAGAGAAAGCGTGATAAAGATTTTAGATTTATGTTCTGGGATTGGTGGATTCAGTCTTGGATTGGAGGCAACAGGTGGCTTTGAGACAGTAGCGTTTTGTGAGTTTGATGAGTTCTGTTGTAAAGTATTAAACAAGCATTGGCCTGGTGTGCCAATCTACAATGACTTAAAGGAGTTAGGCAATGATCCAAAAAGAATTATTCAAGAGTTCGACCTCATCTGTGGAGGCATCCCCTGTCAGCCGTTCAGCGTTGCAGGCAAGAAAAAAGGCAAGGAAGACGACAGACACCTCTGGCCGTACATGTATGAAATTGTTAAACACAAAAAACCCACTTGGGTCATTGTCGAAAACGTTGGTGGCTTCGTCAATGTGGCACTCGATGATGTGTGTCTTGACTTGGAAGCCCAAGGTTACGCCACGCAATCGTTTGTTATTCCAGCTTGCAGTGTCGAAGCTCCCCATCGAAGAGACAGAGTCTGGATCCTCGGAAAATTTATGGGCGACACCTCAAGCGATGGACGGAATGAGAGTGAATCAAGTGAGGACAGAGGAGCAGTTAAAAGAGGCGAAGAAAAAGGGAGGGTGCTCGAATCTAAGGGAGCAAGTGATGTGGAGAACTCCAGACGCTCATTGCGGCAGAGGGGGATCGAGCAAGGAGAGAATGGAAATGAAACTCGACAAGGGCATGCCGATCAGCTTGAACGATCAAGTAGCACATCCAAATCTGATGTGGCCCACGCCAGCATCGAGGGACTGGAAGGGAGGATCTCCGGGGACAATCAAGGAGGACAAGAACGGCAAGCCCTATCGAGAGGCAAAGAACAGCAACACCAAGTGGGGGCTGACACTCGATGCGGCAGTGGACTATCAACAAAAGAAGATGTTCCCAACTCCAGCGGCAAGGGACTACAAGGACACAGGGGAGAACACGGACTACGAGAAGCTAGCGAAGAAGAGCAAGCTAGCAGGAGCAGTCAAGAGCAAGATGTGGCCAACGCCAAGAGCATCATCAGCAATGGCGGAGAACATAGAAAGCTTACAGAAGAGAGGGAGGGACAAAGGGAACTTGGAGGAGAAAGTGGCTCTGAAAGAGAAAAAGATGTTTCTAACTCCGGGGGCAAACGAGGATGCAGCAGGGAGGCCTGGAGCAAAGATGCAGAAGATGTTGGGCAACTCTCCGGAGGTAAGGAACACAGGCAAGGGCACACTGAACCCAGAGTGGGTGGAATGGCTGATGGGCTATCCGCCAGGTTGGACGGACATTTCGGATTCGAAGTAGAGCCTGACATCCCAAGGGTAGCGACAGGCATTCCTGAACGAGTCAATCGACTCAAAGCATTGGGCAACTCAATCGTACCTCAGATCGTCAGAAACATTGGACTGGCAATCTTGAAGAACGAGGAGGATGATAGGAGATTATGAAAGAGCATTACAACTTACTAGCTAAAGATAAACAGCTTCTGCCTATGGAGTACATACGCACACCGAAAGAGATATGGGAAGTCTTATCGCAAGAGTTTGCTTTCACGGTGGATGCATGTGCTTCAGATAAGAATCATTTAGTAGATAAGTATTGGACAAAGGAACAAGATGCATTGTTGCAAGATTGGGATCATGAGATTGTTTACTGTCATCCTATGTTTGATAGATACATTCCTAAGTTTGTAAAGAAAGCTTGTGAATCAGAATGTCTTTGTGTTTTCTTGCTTCCTGCTTCAACAAACTCTGTTTACTTTCATCAATACTTTTGGGATGCAAAGCAACACAGACCTAGAGACAATGTACAAGTTAGGTTCTTAGAGAAACCCAAAGGCCTGTATGGTTATCGATTTAATACTGACGATGATATCCCACCCAAGACAGGATATCTTAGGCCGCTCATGGTAGTGGTTGTTGACAATAGGAAGTAAACATATGAAAAAACGTCTTGAGTATTGTAGTTACAGAGAAAAATTTGGTTTGATACCGCCCTCTTCACGCAATACTAAAAAAATATCAAACACTCTTGTATTGACTACGACTACAAAGGAAAGCGAAATGAAAGGTCAGGATTGGGAACGTTTCAGAGAACTTTGTTTTGCAATTTTAGATGGAGAGGAAAAAACAGGCATGACTTATGAGGAATATAAAAAGCAAGATGTGGTCAAATAATAAGCAGAAGTGGTTGTGCAATGGGAAAAACGCAAATTGCACAGCCCTTTCGCAAGTCATTGATCTAGCGTTGTTTTGTAGGGTGTGCGGTTGTGCAATTGCACATGCCTGCACATACGCACATGCACCTCTGAAAGCCCCTATTTTACTGGTATGTGCAGCTGTGCGCATGTGCATCTCTATAGAGAACTATAGA
>LULO01000057.1_pt1 | contig 54479 bp, 90 predicted proteins | sample 728121 | NCBI WGS metagenome assembly LULO01 (sample SAMN03860287, study PRJNA289734) | marine metagenome | biome: seawater column; feature: ocean; material: water; isolation source: Red Sea water column Station 149 - depth 50m | place: Saudi Arabia: Red Sea | collected 2011-10-15 | depth 50 m | reverse complement strand
GGTCTCATAACCAAAAGGTCGAACGGAACATTATGTATCTTCAACCAATCTTTGGTAGCAAAGAAACCTCTATCGTTTCTTCCACTAAATATAACTATGTTGAATCCATCAGCTTTGAATAGCTGAGCCATCTTTATAACTGGTTGATTTGGTGTATCCCAATCCATAATAGAAGTAGGTGAAGCAAATATTTCCCAATCCAACTTCCCATTAGGTTTAAGAGATTTATCTCTCCTAACATCGATATTAGCGAGAGTTCCATCCAAGTCAAATATAATTGTTTTTTTCATTTTTAATCCACTACTATAAGGTTAGAGTCTACCCATTGGGTTTTACCTTTAAGGTTTTTTATCTTTACCCAAAGACCATGAGTACCCACGACCGTGTTCATAAAGCCATTAAAAAAGACCACCGAACCTACTGATGGAACTATTGATTTCATTATTTATCTCCTTTATTAAATACTGTGTCTTTATGACATTTACCACACTTACCAACGAATTGGTTTTTCTTATTAAGCACAACACCGTGAGCCACACCAAGTGAGAACCACGGTTTTGCTTTATGACATTTTGAAACTAACATTTTTTCTCCTTTTGTTACCCCCAAATATACAAAAGAAAATCAATACAAGTCAAGCAAATTCTTCAGTTTTTTTAATTATTTTTACCTCGGTCATGTTCTTTTCTTTCATGAGTTCCCAAAACCTTCGGTCGGTTTCTGACCATATTGAGAAAGTTATGACCTTGCCGACTGGCTTATATATACTGTTGTCTCTTGCTCTAACCTTATACCACACCTTAGAGATAAACCCTTTGACCAGTACCTACATGCTGTTCATACCATTGATTCTCCACATCATGCCACACATAAGGGCTTTCAGGATTCTCTGTCCAATTAAACTGAGAGTAATACTCATAGTCCTTTCGTAACAAGTTAGCCCTATGGGATGAGTGAAATGCTTCCTTGCCCAACCAATGAGGTTTGACAATATTATTAAATTCATAGTATTGCATGTTGTTGTTGTAACCACGGTCTTGCCACTCTTTAATGATTACATTGGTGTAGAGTTTAAGGGCATTTAAATAAGGTCGCCACATAACCGTTGCTGGATGATTCAACCAACCTTTATAGGGTTTACCATCTTGTCTTGGTTTACCTTGTATGGCGTTTATTATTTGCATGCCTTCCACTCGTTGTTTACCAAGTCGTCTCCAATCCAATACCTTTGCGGACTTGGTAAATGATTCATATGGTAGAAATGTCTGCATATGTAACTCCTTTGTTAAATGGTGGAGCTGGCGGGAATCGAACCCGCGTCCATATCGTTCTATCGATTAAGTCATTCATAGCTTAGTTGATTTCCATTGGTAGTAATCAACAAACAACCATGTGGATTTCTTTTGTTCAGAACATATCCCTTAACTGACAAGTCCGTTTTACTTCACACTTGCCGAAGAAGTTCGTTCAACTTATTTTATGACCGAGTGTTGAACAACTCAGTATTTTACGCTTGTGCGAAAAATGATTGGATTGACTCAGCGCCATGATATCCGTTGGTATCAACGAAAGTATCGTAAGCGTTGATGCCATTTGTTTCGGCCACGGTATAGTCGTAGTCGCCCAAATGCCAGTCAATTACCAATCCGTCTAGCGAATTATCGCCAATTAGAATTGTGAGTCTTTTGTAACGAGACATACTCAATCTCTGCTACACTTAATTGTCAAATAACATATGTCGAATCCTATTCAGCCCCATAATATTAATAACTATAATATACGAATAAATAAGGTTAATGTCAAGTAATAAAAGCGCTATAGATGAAATATTTGAGCCCGAAATATTTACGAGTCAGAGGCGCTTAAAGTATAGCTTTAACCCGTGGACAACCAAATCAAGATGTCGTTAAAGTGATGCATGAACAAGCCCGTAGGGAAACGACCAAACAAAAGGAAAAATAAAAAAACCTACGGGCTTGTATGTAATTGTGAGGCTCCCACCTCGGAGGCCTTTTAACTCATGTCAGACACGAGAACCTCGGAGGTAGGGAGCATTTCTTTAGAAGTCGGTGTCGGTGTCGTCCACATCGTGTTCCGTGAACAGCTCGTCACTACTACCATCCGAGACAAACTTCTGTACTATCTGTTTGACGAATGTTCTCTCGGAGTCCACACCACCAGTAGCGTCATACTGAGGGTAGATGGTGATGTCAGCAGCTTCCAACATGGAGAAGCCATCGAAGAGCAATCCAGCTATCTCGACAGAGGTTCTGGTACTCACACCACTACTGATACGAGGGTTATCGGTCGCAGCCTCATCCCTTGTTAGTGATGTAATGGAAGCAACCTTGTCGAGTGAGCTTTCCTCTAAGGTTGGGAACATGTACTTCAGTAGTCCAAGCTCCTCGTCCTTATTCAATAAGTCCATCTCTATGACCGTGAACCTATCCATAAGAGCCTTGTCCAACTGTCTTGTTGCTGTGTACTCATTACCTATGTTAGCGGTCGCAATAAAGGTGACTCCATTGGCTACCTTGATGGTGGCTTGACCGTCTGCCTCGTCCAAACGGAGATATCTCTGACCATAGTCCAACACGGTCATCAAGATGTTCCACGCATCGGGATGGGCTCTTGTTAACTCGTCCAATAGTATGACGGCATTCTCGGTTTGAATGGCCTTGACGAATAATGACTCACTAAAGAAAGTACCTTTCTTCTTATCAAAGTGAACATTACCTATCAAGGTCGACCGAGGATCTTGGGTAGCTCCAAGATTAAAGTAGAACTCGGGTCTATCGAGAGCGTTTATAAGTGACTTAGCAGCCAGAGTCTTACCACAACCAGCTTGACCTGTCATCATGATGTTCTTGCCTCTGACGGCACTTCTGATTAAATATTTCCACTTCAGCTCCTTCATAATCAAGCCTTGTGGTTTCAACCCATATGAGTTACCAATGAAGTCGACAATCTCAGCGTGACCTTCTGGTACCTCTACATCGGATGCGGGAGTAGGGACATGACTGGTCTTACCGAATTCCGACATCGGTACTTGCCACCAATATGTCCTACCATTTTTCTCTCGGAGTTCGAGAGCGGTTTTGTTATTATATGCTTTCTTCCTCGTGGAAGTGATTACAGCGTGAGTCCATTTATTACCATCGCTATCCCACGCATTGAAACGATTGCCAGATTTGACTACCTCGACAACAGTTCCTACTTTTGGTTGATTCATAAAACTCCTTTTTTTCCTTTTTTTAACATCTTAAATTACGAAGAATATTCGTAAAAGTCAAGCATTATTTTGATTTATTTTTAAACTTTAGGGGGGGACTCGAACCCCCCAGCCATACTAACGGATGACTCAGGTAATCACTCCCTTTTATCCTTTGACGTTGGGACGCCAGAGGAAAGTCAACTCTATCGCCAGGAAGACTTTCCAGCAGTGGCTCTGAACCCTAGTCCCAAACGCCTTTCAGCACCCTTCGTGCCTATCAAAACATTTTCCGCAAGAGGATCATTCTGTCCCCACGAAAGCCGGAGAACGCCGGCCATGTCGGCTCAAACCTAAATCTAATTTTTAAAAAGCCTATCTTCATCGTTTTATCACCTCAATCAACACCTTAACTTACGAAGAAAAAATGAGAAAGTCAAGCATTATTTTCATCTTTTTTCACTTTTTTTTCCGTATCCATCCTTAACCAACACCTAAATATACTAAAGAAATGCTATATAAGTCAAGCACTTTCTTTGTTTTTTTTCACTTTTTTATTGTTTTTCAGCGAGTGCATATACCCCCTATAATATACGAATAAAAGCCTATACGAGTCAAGCATTATTTTGGGTGGACGATCCTAGGATTCACTACCCAAATTACTGGCTTTTTCAGTCGAGAATCCAAAGACTAGCTTGTGGCGTTAGGTCGGAATATACCACAGTTTAGCCCATAATGTCAAGCATTTTCTTTAATTTTTAGTAAAAAAAAAAGTTGGCGCGGTATGTGTACACACTATATTTTGGAGGGTTTAGATGTATATATAAAAGTTTGCTGGTAGGGTATGAATATTATAAATTAAACACTATTACCCACAGTTCCCCACAATAATCCATTGTATTAGTCTTCTATTAGGAAGTAGGTGTTATTTAATTTCTACGAACCCTTGCCACTTTGTGGTGTCACTTTTTACATAGACCGTAGGTCTGATATCGTGTATATTTCGGTGTAAATCACGGTTAAATCGGTAACTAATCCAGAAGGCAAACCCCCAATAAATGGTCTCAGGCACGCCAGCCGGTAAGTACCACCATACAGGAATGTCATTGATTAAAAACATTATTGATTCAATCATAGTGATTTCTTATGTCTTGTTATCCAATACAGATAGCCATTTCCTTTGGGATCCCAATGAGCCTTAATGACCTCGTGTTGTCTATGAATTGTACACCATTTTGTTTCTTTTCTGTTATGTGGTATATTAACCTTACTTCGATAGGTGTGTTCTCTGCCAAAGGGATCGGCTATTCGGTATCCCCATGTCTTAAAGATGTAGTCCTCAGGTATGTCTTTATGAAACTTATCATTCAAATAGTATATCGTGGTATTGTACTCTATGGCGCCACTTGGAGCATCAGTACAGCTATTCAATAGTATTATTGTTATTATTATATATTTTATCATAGCAATCCAAACATAACTGACCAGCACCTTCAATGTATCCAATACGAGCATCTATGTGTTCATATTGAAAGTGCTGAGTCTCTTTAGTACACACTACGCATTTATCTTTTTTATCTTCTAAATCTCTTTCCCAATCACCTTCGTGGAATCCATCGGCAAAGTGTTTCAATTGTTTAGCCATATTCGTGTTGTCCTTTGTGTGTTTTGGTTCATACGGACACATCAAACACCCGTGTCCGCAACAGTACCCTCGTTGTATTAAAAACTCTTGTGATAGCATTTTATTACTTCGTAATCATTACAATTTAATCTCGTGTTCATCCTCGTATGTTTTCAATATTCTCTTAACCAATGGATGTCGTATGCAATCATCTCGATTAAATGCCATGTGTCCAACTCCCTTTATACCTTTTAATCTATACCATACATCGTAGAAACCAGACTTTTCATAGTTGGTCACGCCATTCGTTTTATACTTGTCGCATTGACTCATATCACCTTGTATAATCATCTTACAATTCTCCGATATTCTCGTCATGATGGTTTTTATTTGCATCGGTGATACATTTTGAGCCTCGTCCAAAATCACATAACAGTTTTCCAAATTCACCCCACGCAAAAAGTTCAACACGCCTATCTCCACCTTTCCGTCTTGGATTAGTTTATTGGCCTTGGCCTTCCCAACAATCGAGTTCAAAATCGTAAAGGTCGATTCATTATATTGTTGTATCTTTTGACTTAACTCGCCAGGCAGATAGCCTAGCTTATCCTCGTTGCCAACATCGACCGTTGGATTTATGATGATTAGCTTGTCGTAAGGCAAGCCCCTTCGTAATACATCTTGTAGTGCTTTATAACAACTCACATATGTCTTACCCGTTCCCGCGATGCCATGACACAGTATTAACTGATGATTGAAATCACTTATCTTTTGAAAGAATAGCTTTTGATTATCGGTTTTGAACTCAAGATTATTCACAATCTTGGGTATCGTACCTATCTTGGCGCTCATTGTAATTCGTAATAAATATTATCTTGATACTTCTCTTCCATTAGTTGGTCGGCCTTGTTGCCCAACCTTCTAATGATGTCGCTTTCCTCTTTATCGGGATTAATAGAGTGTGTCTTTTGTGCTATGTCAATGCAATTCACCAAGAATTTCAATTGCTTCTCACTTAATGCCACACCGTAGGATTTATCTACATTGTTCTTCATCTTTAACTCCTATTTAATCATCCCAACTTGGTAAATTCAACCCCAAGTCCCAAATCATTTCATTCAATTCAAATGATTCTTGTTCCAATGCCCTACCATCATGATAGCAATCATATAGTTTAGCATAGAAGTCCATGAGTTTTTCATTCCAATTGGGACGGATATCCATTAGTTTTTTTAATAAATCTAAAACTATCTTTAAGTCTTTTTTTTCAATAACAATAGTTTCTTTCATCAAGCCATGGCAAGTTTATTTCCCATCAATCCTTTCATTAACTCTTCAAACAGCATGATTTCCTCGATTTCTTCGGGACTCAAGTCCTTGAAGTTACGACCTTCTTTTTTACCCAATTCCAAGTATACCAAATCCTCGATGATGACATCCAATTCTTTTCGTAGTGGTTTGGCTTCTTGTTTTGCTGATAACTCGATTAAACAATCGATAATTTCGTGTAAGTTTTTCATTTTCATACCTTTGTTAATAAATAGTTGTATATATACCCAAAACCAAAAATTTTCCCTACCTCTCTCATTAACTCCTCCAAAATTTTACTCTCATGTTACCACCATTCGTAAATGCCTCCCATGTACATTGTTTCCACAGGCATGTCCAATAGTGGTCAAAATGGTCTCGTGTGGTCGGGATCATTCGCCAACCACACGGACACATAGGATGTTGTTTGTTCTTTCGGTTATGCCACCATTTTCGGAACATTTACTTCTGAAGGAACTTTTGATTCATGGTTCTGGCAACTTCCATCATGTTGGTCGGATTGATGAATGAAGCATCCTTACCATACATACTCTTGAAAGTATTGACATCAGACTCATACGGAGTTCCATTAGAAATGAAGTAACTTGAAATCTTGATTCCATTGTTCTTCATCATTTTGACCATTTTACGAGCATGGTCTGTGGCGTATGAACCGTGGTAATACATGTCACCATTACTGAAATAAGGAGCTCCATCAGCATAATTGATGAAGTAATTATCCTCACCACGAACACCACCTAACCACTTCTTCATTAGCGCCTCGTAACATAGTGACTCTGGTGTAGTACCACCAGCATTAATTGACGGCCACAACTTCTTAATCTTGTTTATCTTGTCCTTACGAGAATCATAACAGATGATTACTACTGGCTTATCTTTACTTGTCCAACGGAAACTCACGACAACATTGATGTTTCCAGCCATCTCACAGGCCTTGACCATGGCAACGGCAGAGGTCATGGCTTTGGTTAGTTTACCACCACTCATACTACCACTCGCATCAATCGACAGGTGAAGATTAGCTCTGTTGTATTTCTCCTTGACAATCTGACTAAACACATTAGAATTACCAAACCCTAACTCGGAGATTAATCTCTTGTTGATTTTGCCAGTATTTTGTCTCGTGAAAACCAAATCCTTTTCCTCACCACGAACCTTCAACTTCTTACCCAACATGGCACCAAGTCTTAATCCCTCATTGATGGCATCGGCTTTGTCATTACCGTAAGTATAGTGATAAAGAAAACTGAAGGCTCTTGAGTCAATCAACTCTTGAGTCAAGTCTGGTATAACAACCACAGGAGTCTTACCAGTCTTGGTGTCTCCAGCCTCAACCAACTCCGAATTACTATTACTAAGAGCATCAACAATCTGCTTGTCACTCTTGGTCAACTTGGTCTTTTGAGTCTTACCATCAAGAAAGTCTTGAGACTTCTTGAAAATATTACTGACTTGTTTTTTCTGACTCTCAGACAGTTCCTCACCAGCTTGAGCATTGTCATCTAGCTTCATCTCAGCATCACCCGTGTCAATTTCAGTACCATTACCATCACCATTGGGAGAGCCACCCTCTTGGTTTTCTTGTTCTTCTGAACCACCATCAGGCTGACTACCTTGACTCTGATTCTCATCCACAATCTTGAAGACAATCTCACAGACAGACTTTGCCACATTGATTGAATCCTCAGTAGACTTTAGTCTTGAAATATTTTTCATGTCAATGACACGGTAGATATCTCTGAGTCTTGGTAAGGCATCCAACACGGTATCAGGATTAAAGTTCTCTCATGTTCCTAACACTAGCAAACAAGTCAAAGTCACTATAAACAATGTGACTACCCTCGTGAAGAGCAAGACCAACAACATGGTCGAAGTTTTTCTCATTGATAGTACCACTAATGGTAACTGACTTACCATCGGTAAATGAGTCACCGCGAGACATGAATTTGACCGGCACATTTTGACCACTCACGATACGAACAAAGTTACCTATTGCCCTCTTGTGAGCAGCAAGACTAATGTGGTCTTTCTGAGGTTTTGGTTTCTTGACTTCAGTATCACCATCAAGATTAGCAAGGATGCTATCTATCTCGGATTTTCTGTCGTCAAACCAAAACGAAGAATAGTTTTTACTCATTAATTTTTCCTCTCTTTTTCATATGTAAATATACTAATAAAATGCTATATGAGTCAAGCATTATTTTCATATTTATTTAATTTTTTTGGTCTCCCATATCTCAAGAACTTAATAATCCTCTTTACTAATAATGTGTGTTCCCCATCCACAGGAGGTTTATTCCTACAGTTTTCTACATGTTCCTCAATCATCTCCTCGATAGCCTCTCGCATTTCTCTTGAATATAAGGACATGCTCATTACTTACTCTGACTCTTCTTTTGAAACCTTTTGTACATTCCGTTCAAGGCCTTGACCTGTTTCTCAGATAATTTACCAAATTTTTTGACCTGATACTCCACACTATTCAAAAACTCTTCGGAACGCCACACATAGCTCTCTTGATAATCACACTTTTCTAACAACTGTTTAATCACCTTGATTCTGTTTACCTTGTCGTCTATTTTCTGTCTGTATTCAGGATCATTCTTCTTGAAGAAGTATACGGCATATCTTTTGACGGCTTTGGTCACGGCTGCCTCTTGTTTGTCTGTCAAGGTATAACCCTTCTCTAATAATCTGTATTGGTCTTGTAGAAAGTCCTTGATATCATAGATAGAACCCCTAACATGTTTTGCTGGAGCACTCCAACCAGCGGCTTTAAATACATCACCCTCTTGATAAGGTATTCCCTTGTGGACACCATTACCTTTGGCGATGAATCCCCAAACCCTACCTCTGCCTGGCTCACCACTTTCGTTTTCAATTACCTTGTCGAACTTACGACCAGGAGATAGTTCCATATTCAAATGTGTTTTATGGTAGTTGTCACCTTTACCATGCCAATTCTTGTAGTTTTGATTGATACCATCAAACAACCTTTGAATAGCTTGTTCCCTATCCATTACTGTTTCTCGTGGTTCAAAATACATACTCATTATTTATCCTTTTAACTTTTTTAAAACTTCTCCCACGACATGTAAATCTAATGAGTGTAAAGAATCAAACCATTCTTGGGAGCTGAATAAATCGTTACTCATGTCCACTATATTTTCGGGTTCATCCCAACCGATACTACCATCGGCCATTAGGGGAAAGGTATCACCAGTTTTGGTGTTGATTACAGCTCCCACACTTGGGAGTATTTGAAAATCTTCTTTAATCAATTTATGTTTCATATTTATTCCTTATTTATTACCCCTTAATATACTAAAGAAAACCAATATGAGTCAAGCATTATTTACGATTTTTTTTCCAATATTTTGTGTGTTCTAATTTCCTATATGCATCACCAAGTGCCTTTCTTGTAGCGATACTCGTGATGAAACATGGGGCATTTTTCCTTGTCATTATTCCGTTTGTCTTTCTTTCATCATGTGGATTAAAACAAACGGCTTTCAGATGTCCTAATCCTATTTCTTTTAATCCCTCGTTGATAAATTTTTGATAGTCCACGACCGTATAGTTGTTAGAATAAACCATGTGTAAATACATCGCCGTGGTAAATCTATCATCTTGGTCAAACTTTCTTATCAGTTCAAATAGTGATAACCCCTCTTCAGGATCGTAAAACTCAATCAGTAGTTTGTTTTGTTTTCGTTCAGGTGCTAAAAATGGACAAACTGGATATCCACCAAAGTTTTCATTTGGTATTTCTAACCAATCCATCCATTCTTCTAATTGTTCGAGTAACTTTTCTTTTGTAACCATTAATGTAATTTAACTATTTACAATCACATTCGCAAGCACAATCTTCACATTTACATTGTTTACACTTACACATTATCTTATCCTCGGTTAATCATTACAACAGCAATCACACCCATCACAATGACCTATTGGTGGATTACCATCATTATCATTACAATTACAACCGTCACACTCACACATTCTACCAAACCATCCAAGCAGCAGCTGCAGTTTCTACGAATATATCAGCGGCCGTGTTGTAAGCCCATTTTTTTGTAGTTCCATAGGTCTCGTGAGTTCCCTCAACCCAAACCTCAAATATTTCCCATAGTATACCAATTATCAACACCCATAATACTGCCCATAAATCACTAGCACCCAACCATTGAGCCACCTTTGCGATAAACAAACCAGCCGCCAGATGATAGGATGTCCAACCATCCAACTGACCACTTGATACTTGCCAATTATATACTTTTGCTAACGGATTATTCATGCTAACCTCCTGTAAACATTGACCACACTTTCTCAACCAATAGAGCAACAAAACCCACACCAATAACACCTCTCCATTTGGTAGTGTTTTCTCTGAATTGTGTATTGAGTTTTGTCTCAGCCCAAAGGCCTTCGTGTGGATTAAATAAATTTTCTTTTATAAACTTTAGTGATTCTTCTGTTTTCTCGTGAGCTTTTTCCATGTCGTTTTTCAACTCCACGATATCTTGTCGCACATCATCCAACTTCAAGTGTGCTATCTCTAATTGTTTTCTGTCTTGTTGATTCATGTGTTATCCCACCATATTTTTGCTAAAAAGATTAAAAATAATAATTTTATCACGAGTATAACCAATTCCCAAATAGGATCGGTTGGTGTCATGTATATAAATATGTCTCATATTATTAACCATTATATTTTCTAACTGAGAAAATACAAATTAATCATTTATATCAATTCCAATACTGTACAGAGAGTCCATTAACATTTGTAAAGAGTCAGGATAATTGCAGTATGATGGAGTGAATAACTGAGTGCCATATTTTGTTAAACAATTCATTCTTAATTCTTGAAACAATGTTTTATACATATCATCTTTGTGCTCAATTAAATTACCCAACACGGACATGCCACTTCTGTAACAACTGCAAACCGTTGTAGACGAATAATATAACTCCCTATCTTCTGTTGGCTCAACTACTATCCTCTCATCACAATTTGTGATAAAAAGAGTCCAAAGGGCAATCCAAAGGACTCTTTTTATATTCTTCACTTAAAAACCTCACTCGAACCGTTTCACTTAAACAAAATTGGTAACTTGTAACGAACTCTAACTGGTCTTCCGTTTTGAAGAGCCGGTTTAAAATCTAACATCAATACTTTATCAATTATTGTGTCACTCAATCTTATGTCAAATGATTCTCTTATAACCGGATTCTCTACCTTACCTTGTTCATTTATCTCGAACTCGACAATTATTTCGCCGGATGGTGTTTGTTCTAATATGTCTTCTCGTATGTCATAGTAAGAAAGGTTAAACTGTTTTTTTTGTTGTGGTAGCTGACTCTCTCCCGCAGAGTTGTGGGCTATCAGCGAGCCCATCAGCATTAAAAAGATTAATGCCTTATTCGTTTTCATGATAACTCTCCTATTTTGAGTATGTTAACTATTATTAAGGATCATAACTGATTCATTCCTCATTATTAAATATAATGAAAAAATAATTAATATCGTTAGATTATCATTTGTTTTTGATGTCCAACCACAATTTCAGGATCAACATTGATAGTCCAACCTTGTCTCTTTGCCAGATGACACCAAGAGACATCTTCTGATGTGAATTCCCTAACTGGTGGTTCAAATGGAAACTCTTTCCACTCTGGTCTGAACCACGGATATTTAATAGATTCAAATACACCTCTTCGCACCAACATCCAACCGAATCCGGTGTAATCAACCGACACCAATCCTTTTCTACCTATCCAATCTGTTCTCTGTGCGAATGGAAAATTACCATGTTTTTTAAAATATTCCTCATCCCAATTCTCTACTGTCGCATAGTGTTTCAAATCCGTCATCATATATAGACCTGAGACTATATCTTCATCATGTTGTAATAATTTAAAGAAATGTTCTGGCTTAAATATTATATCAGAGTCAATCCACATTAAGTAATCGTAATCAGTTTTCCCTTGAAATGGTAGTTGCTTCTCACCCTTGAGTAAATCACCACCCAAACACTTGTTCCTAGCATAATAAACCACAGGATCGTACTTCTGTGATATCGCAAACTGAATACCAGATGATTGTAATTCAACCATGAGGTTTGACCAAGATTGTAAAAATTCACCAGAGTAACTTCTACCTGGCATACAAAATACTATTCTCATTCTCCGTCCCTCTTTTGGATTGACAACACTCTAATCATCTCATCCCATTTCTCATCACGCTCATCCCTACGGCGTTGAACATCAGGTCCCCACTTAGTCATAAACTCATTTATTATTTTTTCTAATCCTTCAACTTTTTTACTAAGTTGTTCTATCTGCAACTCAATTAATGTAGTTGATAATGCACTTTTTTCCTCACTCATTCTGTATCTCCTAAAATTTTATCATCAACATTTCTTAGCAATATTCTGACCTTATCATCCTTACCATTTTCTAAATGTAAATCGGTTTCCCATTCAACCAATGTACCCTCTTCCCAATTTAACTCATCGAATATTACTTTTGGTATAGACAGGTGTAACTGCTCTGTTTTTAGTATTTCACCATTTACTAATTTTTTCTTTATTTTGATTTTCACTTTTTCTCCCATATCCAAATTGGTTCACAAAATCTTCCATTCGCCTCTCTTATCATCTCTGGCTTTCTGTTGGATTGACCAGTCTCTACGGCGGTTCCAGCACCGATTGAGTTTGGTCTTGATGCCATCTCCATTCCAATACAACCTATGTATTCGGAGTCTCGGTACTGGTCTAAAAATTCATTCATCGGGTCACATATCTGAACCCATTCTTTTTTACTACTGCCGTTCTGTGCATTTACATCCGATATGTTCACGCATAACTTACCACCACTTTTTATGGTCGGCCATAGGTTATCCAATGTCTTGTGTAAAAACTGAGTGTTCCAAGCATCGATGTTTTTATATCGTACCCAGCTCTGAGTATCATCATAACTGTATCTCTCCACATTAAAATAAGGTGGTGATGTGAACACGATATCAAAGGTATCCTCATAATCATCATAATTGAAATCCTCAGCTGCTTCACAATGAAACTTGGTTGTCTTTTCGTTCTCAAAGAATGTCAAATGACTATCGTAGTATCTGGCTTGTTGCTCATAGATAGGGTGATTCTCTTTACGAGGATCTAACCCAACATACAACTCCGTGTTCATACTGGCATAAAATCCAGCCAACCTATCACCCCAACCCATTGAAAAGTCCAACACATTCTTTACATTGAAATAATCATACAGAGCCTTTGCTGCGTTAGGTTTGAACTGACTACAGATATACTTTCTCAATCCCAACATAGTTCTTAGTGTTGATTTATCAATCTTTGGAAACTTCAATGTGTAGGCGGCACCCATCAGACTCGTCATGAATTTCAACTCACTCCAAGTCCGTAGCGGACCAGGTGATATTGTTCCATCAACAGACCACCTATTCTCTTGTTGAAAATAGTTTGATGATTTGTTTCCGTTGTTGACTCGTTTGATATACCATTGTGAGCCCTTGTATATCAAAGGATAATCATATCCCTCTTCACTTCTGGCAAACCACTCGCCCTCTTTCAATAAATCATGAACCCAAGTCTTCTTCAAATCAATGAAGTCTTTTCTACATTCATCCGCAGATATTTCCATGTATGGTGGTGGGTAAGTCATAGCAACAGTTGCTAAACTCTCTTTCACATCATCTTTACTGAATGTTTCTTTAATATGAGTCCACTCTTGTTCATCAATGTGAAGATATGGCTTTTGATTTTTGAATTTATCGAAATAGTCTAAGTACATTACTCTCCAAATAACTCCTTGAATGCTTTATTCGCAGCAGCTGATTGTTCATTTTTCTTTTCATTTTCTTGTTGTTTAACAACTTTCTTTAGATGGTCTCCTCGTTTCCATTGGTCAAACTCAATGTGTGTTGCCATCATGTCTGCCTGATGAAGTATGTAAGCAATATTGGTTTTCAATGCCCTATCAGGACTGTATCCAATATAATAACTCTTGTTTGACTCCTCATATAATCCATCTGTCAATTTCAAACCAATGTATTCGTTTTCCGACATTGATATACCAAAGTGTTGTAGCAAAAACAAAGCCCTATCAGTTACGGTCATATATTGTAGATTACCGTTATGTTTGTACACCAATCCTTGATTTTTCCTATGCCACTCAGAATCATTTGGTACATAATAATCCTCAGCTAAATCACCAATCTTACCCAAATCATGATGTAAAGCACAAAAAACCAACTCCTCTTCTGTGAAGTCAATTGTGGCTCCATTCTTTTCCCACAGTTCTTTTATCTGTAGGGCTGAAGTGGTAACATGAATTACATGTTCCACATAACCACCAGCATGACAGTTATGAAAGTGTTCCTTACCACTTGCTGGTGCAACTGCCATTCTTTCTCCAAAGTATTCATACATCTTAAATAACCCATCTAGTCTCTCACCAGAAAAGTTAACCTCGATAAGTTGAAGTAAATTATCCCAATTATGTTGAATTTGTTCAGGTGTTAGTTCTTTCATTTTTCTATCCTATAGTGTTTATCAATTCTCTTTGGAGGTTGTCTTTTATCAAAGTTGATGATACCATCATTATAAGCTTTTCTCCAATTGTATTTGTATTCTGTTATTTCTCCTATGGTTTCTCTCACCACAGACTCTTCTTTTAATGTGACATATTCAGGCCATTCATCCATTAATTTATCATGACTCTCTTTAAATGTCTTAGCGTTTCTATCCTCATTGACTCCACCCTTTTGGTAGAATCCCATTTCTGCACAGAATTCATCTGTAATTCTATTTTTATACCCTCTTGTCATATATTCAAAATTAAAGTTTACATCCTCACCGTATTGACAAAGAGTAAAATTAACATCATCAATAAACCTCTGTAACTTTTCACCATCTATAGCAACCGCACCATGTGCTAAAGTATTCTCTACATACGATTTATTTCTATATGGTGGATAAAAATGTCTTCTGTGTCCAACACTAATCAAATCAGGATCATTCAACCAACCATCAACTATTTTGAACATCTTCTCTATGTCTTTTTCTGTAGCCACCCTCTTTGATTTTTTCATGTTGGATTTATTATTAAATTCTTTATAATACTTTCTATTTCTTCTATGAAAAATGATGTCATCATCTATCATGTAAAATCTTTGACTTCCCGCATCCTTACAAATTTCCTCTCTTGTTTTAGCAATACCAATATTATTGTCCACTTTCATTATTCTATTGACTCTGTTCTGATATTGTTTATGTTCGGATAACTCTTGTTTTTGTACAACGAGTGTAACCATCTTTTTAGATATGTATTTTGGTAATCCATTTAGTGTGACCTGGTCATTTGCTCTCTTGTAGGTTGGTATATAAATTGTTTTTATCATCAATTATGCCCTTCATCATTTGTTCAAACTCTTGTTCGTAGTATTCAATGTTCATAGTTGATTCTTTATATTTATGTTTTATTTTATTTAATCTTTCTAATCTAACACTTTCATCCCTTAATTCCAAGCACTTTTTTTGTATATCTTCGAGTGACCAACACCTTTGCCAGTCACTCTCTACCAATTGATTGTTGATATCATAGTTCTTCCACACCAACGGTATTATGTCACACGCAACTGCCTCGTTGTATCTTGATGTTAGATATTCATCATAACCTGGCCAATTGAAACATAAAGTAGTCTTACAATCCATAAGGTGTGGCACGATGTTCTCAAGTTTTCTCGTGAACTTCACATCCCTTTTGAATCCATCAAAATTACCAATAAATAATGTATCTAAATCAGATTTGTGTAGGTCTCTCAACACCTCATGTCTGATGTCCCCACTCAAATCACCACCGACTTTCTTTCGTTTGGATGTGCCCCAATATCCGAAGTCATGTATTTTAGTGCCAGGCACAAATCTTTCTTTTATAAAATGATGTTTCAGACTATGTAATCCACCCTTGAAATCACACTCATCTATCGAGTATATTTTGACATCATTATCAGGAAAAACATAATCCCTATATAACTCAACATTATCGGCTCTATCGGATTGTAGAATGATAATTGTTTTGCCATCTATAACCTCACGCACCTTGTTCATGACCTCTTCCGTTCTCTTCCACACGATGGTCATCACCCTATCTGGTATGTGATACATGAACTCTGCCTCTGATGGAATGACAATATAATCTGAATCGATTATATCTTGATATATCTTTGTTGGCCAACCACTTGAAAAAGACAGACCAAAAAACTTATAATTGTATTGTGGATTATTGTGCATAAATGTTTTACACACATGAAACATACTATCAGCAATAGATTGTAATGGTTTGGTATATCTTTCTGATGACCTTATTCTTGTAAAACAAATCGTGGGTTTGTCATTAGTGTACTGAAAGAAATCGTTCATTTACCCACATTCCAAAACAATGCACCCTTAGTGGCATGTTTCTGTATGAATGTCCAAGCCTTTGAATCATAGGTTAGTGAACTCTGAAACGGTGGTCTTTCTGGCTCCTTACATTCTTGATGAAACTGATACTTTGATTTGTATGTTTCAGCCCTACCTTGTTCTCTTGGTGTCGTGTTGTGTCCTATCCTAACACCATAAACCTTAGCATCAGGCCAAGCACCTTGTAGTCCACGACTCAAAACTCCACTACTCATTACTGTCCAAACCTCGGTTGGATTTACATCAAGACTTAGGGCAGTTTGTCGCATGGCTTCGATAATTATCGGATGGTCTCCACCAAATGGAATCAGATGTGCTCCATTATCCAAACAATATTTCTTAGCCTTTGCTTGTATGTTAGTTAAAAAACCCATAGGTACTTCTATTATGTTAGCACCCAACTCTTCAGCCGCATCGGACAACCAATACCTTTCACCTTGTGGTATTGTTACGGTACATTTTTTACCCAAGTCCTTACAAGCATAAGCCAGAGAAAGTTGAGCATATCCTTGTCTCGGTGAGGCATAGACAAACTCATCCATCTCTGGCTTTGACTTTACATAAATGGTAAAGGCTCTTCGTTTAGTCCCACCATCAAGTAGGTCATCACGAACAACCTTTATACCATCATGCTCTTTGATTATTGGTTTTGGTAATGATGAAGTATAATCAACATTTTCAGTTCCGTAATCAAAGAATTTCGACACTTAGAAACTAACCTTTTTTGAGATTATTTTCACTTAGTGTCGTGGCTAGATTCGCATTACTACGATTCCCACCATCGACATACCTCTCGATATGGTCTCCATGTAGTCTTCCAGGAGTTGTAGCTTGGGCTACAGTTATCCTCTGATTAGTCAAACCATCTCTCATGTTATTAGAAATAAGTTTAGCTAACTTTTGTGGTTTAGTGAAAGCACGACCACCATCAAGATAAGTTATAGCGCCAGTATTAACCAAGTCCGATTTATGGTTTTTCTCAAACTCCTCTTTGAACATCGAGACACGAAGTCTGATTTGTTCAGGTCCATTCGTACCATGAAGACCACGAAAACAACCACCTGTCATCATCGGTTTACCCGTAGATGGATGTGGTAAGAAATTGACATTACCTTCAGCATCAAATTTAGGTTCATTAGGTTTTAAAACCCAATTGTTTTCGTCTTTGTAAAGTTCTTGATAAATCTTCCAAAGTGTTTCACACCACACCTTTTCATTCTTTATCTTGACTTTATCGGCGGCAAAACCATTGTGATAAGCATGTTTTGGATTAGTCATGACAGAGGTGAAATAATAGTAGTCACGAAACTCACTAAGTTTTACACCTGATTTAATGGTTTTCATTCCCTCAACCATTATTTTCATGTTAGACTTCCATCTTTTTGCCTCTTGTCCTTTGATGTGCTTTTCATTCTCATCCCAAGATTGCATATCGTCAACATTATAAAGGGTGTCGAGTGAATCGTGATTTACCATAGTGGATGGGTGAATTTCCCAATCCAAAAATTCAGCACCGATTAACTCATACCCTCTTTTAACTTTACGATAGTCACCTTGTATGCCTGAAAGGGATTCATCAAACATGTTAATATAATTCACATTTCCCTTTGGACCAAACCAATCTTGGATGTACGAGGCTACTGGACTGTTAGCAGCAGCTCTCTTCTCTTGTTTGGTCAAAGGTGTACCAGAATTAGACTTAACAAAAAGTCCCTTGAGTTCACTCAGATTGCACTTCTCAATGAAAGTGATTACTATATCACGACTACGAAAGTGTTCCTTAATCTCAATTGGTAATTCGTCAAATGTCTTGTTATTCACAGAGACATTTAGGTCATCTACCAAGTAATCAGTTGGACGGTTACTACCAATCCTATGTGGCTCTCCTTTCGGATAACCATTGATATAGCAATTGACCGTGTAAAAACGGTGTTGACCATCAATAATGATGAATCTCTTACCATCATCATATAATCTCTGAAAATACTCATACTCAGGATCAGATGGATCAGAGTTCTTCAATATCTGTTCAATGTCAGCAATAAGGAATAAATCCTTTACACCTAATGAATCATGTACATCAAGTATATAAGAATCAACTCTCGTATCTGCCCATTCGTCATACCACCTTTGATAAGAAGGTGGTAGTTCAAATATGTCTTTATCTGAAGTTAGAAATTCAATTGTTCTTAGCTCTGGTCTAAGAACTACTTTACTACGACTTTGAAGCTTTCGTAGTTTACTTTTAGCATTATCCATGATAATACCTCCTGTGTTTTAATATACATTCACTACCCAATACGGCTTGTTCAATTCTCGTGTCATTTACTGCTTTTTCAATGACAAAGCGATATGTAAATTAATTTTTACAATATACAAAACTTTTAGTTAAAAGTCAAGCATTTTTTTTATAAAATATGAAAATAGGTTCATACTTCATCGCAGTTCCACCTATCTTCACACTATTTTTCACATTTGATTGGTCAATGCCTATCATTGATGACATCAACATTTTCATCTTTCCTTTGTACTCACCACCCAGCGATTCAATGATATCGATGGAATCTTGTTCCAACGGGTGATAAGTCTCTTTACCGATTTTAATGTCGGCAATATTCCACAATAAATACCTATCTGAATTCAAACTATTGAAGGCATTTGTTAATGTTGGTTTCAAAAAATTATCTCTCCAATCATGATACATCGGATAAGACTTGAATGATTGTTCTTCATCAGCACTATACTGTTCCCTATCGAAATAAGGTGGTGAAGTAAACACCAAGTCCAACTTACCTTTGTACTGTTGGAAATCAGGATGGTCTCCGATGAACTCAGAGCCAATCTGAAAATAATGGTATGTATTTTTTGGTTCTTCCCAAAACGGATTTGTCTCCAATCCATGTTCATTGAAGAAGTCAGCAACATACTCGTATCTTGATTTGTTAAGTTCTGGTATCCAATTATCTGTATTGGGATCAGAACCAATATAATGAATTCTCTTCATGGATGACATAGCACCCAATATCCTACCACCCCAACCTGAACTCGGGTCATAAATATTCAACGGTTCGTCTTGTTCGATGTGGTCGGTAAACTTCTCGTATAATAATCTAGCCGTAAGTGGTGGAAAGTTAACAACGGGTTGTGTGGATAATGCCAACCTAAATGTCTGAAACATGGTTGGGAATAACCTCTTGTTAATATTGTAATAACGAATCATGTACACATTGTCTTTTTCTTTACCACTCTTGGTTCTCACGGTGTCGGTTAGTTCATCCACTTCAACGATTCTCTTCAAAGTCGGACACCACAAGTTAGTCAACATTTGCTCAGTAATCAAGCCCTCTTTGTGTAGTCTTTTGATTTCATCAGCCTTTAGATGAACATACTGTTTGAAATACTTTGTCTCGTGTGACTTAGAAATCCATATCCTATGATTCTTGAATTTCAAAGAGTTGTCCTTGTAGTATTGTAACCATTCTTCAGCACTTTCACCGTTCCAATAAGGAAGTCCACCCTTTTTGTTTTCTTTTCTGTCAAAGGATATGGATTTACTAAATGCATACATGGAATCTCGTCTGACACCTCTTCTCATAGCATTACGAAAAATATCAAGGTTGTTCTCATCAGCAAACCTGTCGTAGATTGAAACACTTTCCTTTCCCATTCCAATTTTGGTTTTCATCATGGTTGGAAAGAACTGATTAACACCAGAACCAAACTTATTGAAATTCTTGATGACATTGGCATTACCATCGTCATCTTTTTCGACAAAATCCCTAACCTTATAGTCTCGTAGTTTTTTAAACGAATCAATTATCTCATCACGATTCTGACCGATTGCTGGTGGAATACCTTTTTCATCCCACTCCTTAACAATATATTGTCGCACGGAATCAATCCACACGCCCAACTCGTCATCGTTCATCTGAAAAACCTCGTGGTAAGTGATGTTTATTTCAGCATCTAACAATCCACTTTTTTCGTAATAATATTTCATATCTAACCAGTAAATTTTCCTGTTTCAATATTCACACCAGCGTCATCAACTGTAATAAAATCACCCACCTTTTCACGGTACAAGTTAGCATCGTGTTCATCACGAGCTAAAAACTTAGTCCCATCTTTAAGTTCAAAAGTTTTGTAGTGGTCGAACTGACCTTTACTGTTCTTCTTCGGCATCCATAGCCTCCTTGTATAGTTTATCGATTGTTTTATCGTTATTACCTTGTTTAATTAAAGCATCCTTTCGTGTCATTATTGTTAATGGAACATCAGCAAGACTTGGTGGTCTGCCCCATTCATCAACCATAATTCGTTCACTTAACCATTCTGATTTTTTCATAATAACCCTTTTATATTACTAATAACTTACTAAATATTTGGTAATAAGTCAAGCACTTTTTTCTTAAATTCTACAATACCACTAGCGAGGTTTGCTTCCCAATCCTCATTGGCTTGTTCATCCGCACCATCAGTAATATATTTAAATGATATAAAAGGCACATTGTGTATATGACAGACCTTTGCTAGAGCATATGCTTCCATGTCCACGACCTCACCGTAATAATTAGTCCTATCTTCCACGAAATTATCTCCACTACCACATGTCGCATTTTTACCTATTGGATTAAATTCAACATGAGTTGAATCCAAGATGATTGGAATGTCATTCTCAAATGGTGTCTGTCCAATCATGAATCCCAAGCCAGTAACATCCATATCTCGTTGAATGAATTTAGTGCAATCAACCAATGTTTTTTTCTTGAACTTCCTACTACCAGCAGTTCCATAGTTAACCACCAATCTTGGATAATCACCATCGTATAATTCACACTTAGCAAAGTAACTCGTTAACTCGTATGTCGCATTTACCTTACCTACACCAGTGTATATTACTGCATAGTCGTTTAATTGGTCTTGAGTCTCCACCTCTAAAGCACTCACTATTAAAATGTCTAATTTATTTAAATCGCTATCCATTTCCAATACCCACCGTTAGTTGCTACTACCAGAAATACTATTATCATCACCACCTCTCTCCAAGTGGGTTTGTATATCTTCATGTGTTAACTTCCTATTATTTATTAAATTTTTCATTATATAACTCACACCATTTATTCTACCTATCAAATCGTCAAGCTTTTCCTCTATCCTATCTATTCTTTCTCTACTGGCTATGTTCACATTCCATAGATCAGGATCTGAAACAACCTTTGATATATCATTGATTCGTTTATTTAATCTAATCGCTTCCTTACCAGTTAATTCATTACCTTTTCTGCGATTGATATCTTGCTTAACATCATTATGACCTTTTAGTTTATCCCAATTCTTCCCCATTATATTGTATCAAACTCTTTACTTTTAAGTCAAAATCCTTATTGTTTTGTGGCCATTTCTTGACAACTCTTGGTACATACTCTAAGTCAACCAACACTAAGTTACCAGCTATTTCATATCCAGCTTCTTCACATAATTGATTAACTGCCATCAAAGTACCACCAGTTGCCAATACATCATCTACTATAATTATTTTACCACTACCTTTTTTCATGCTAATATAATCCATACTGTATTCTGTATTATATTGCACATCAATTGTAGGTGGTGGTAATTTACCTTTTTTTCTAGCCATTATAAATCCACCACCAAAATATGTGGCAAGAGCTGAAGCAAATATAAAACCTCTAGCATCTATTCCAACCCAATAGTCTGGTACCCCAACTTCATCGTAATACATACCACCCATATCTACAATTGCTGACCTAAATGTTTGTTCGTCTGCCAACAATGGTGATATGTCTTTAAAACTAATCCCATCCTTTGGAAAGTCTGGCACTTCTGTTATGTAATTTTTATAACTCATTATTTTCTCCAATTCTCGTGATTTTGTATTATTTTTGGGTGTTCAAACTCATACTTTTTAATCCAACCATTCGTCCATTTTTTCAAGTGTGGTCTGACTAATATCTCATCCTCAACTTCCATGTTTTCCATTTTTTTCAAACACTCGTCAAAAAACTCCCAATGACCAGGCTCAAAGTCTCTGTTCAACTGTTTCATTCTCAAATCCTTGTACTTACCAGGTCTCCACCAAGCGTAATGATATGTGATTAAATCAGTAGGAAATAACATCTCATATTTTTGTGTCATAAAGTTTTGAGTCACATCCTTGTAGAAATCCATGTCCCCAAACCTAACACAAATCTTTCTATGCCTACCATCCTTATTTATCTCAAATGGTTTCAAAGTATACTTCTCAACATAGTGTTGATTCTGAACAAAGTCAATCCAAATGGATTTGAATCCTTGATTCGGTTCTAATTGTTCCATGTATCCTTGTATCTCTTTTCTTGAGCTCTCAAGATGAAATACATCACCCTCGAATGGAAAAATATAATCACCCTCTTGTATATCAACACCCAAGTCCGCAAAGTTACTACATGCCTGAACATAATGATATGAAGAGTTGTGTATTGTCGTGTTGTAATTCATCTCGTTTAGAATTATCTCGGTATTGGGATACTGTTTTCTAGCATCCTCAACTATCGATTTCATCTCGTTGTAATCAAAACCTCTGACACCATCAAGCGTATAGGTCTCCAAAAACTCATTATCGACCATCGTGCTACCTTCAGGTCCTGCTGGAAACATACCCTCGTTATATATTATGACATCAGGATCTATGGTATCAATTATGTTTGGTATCTGAAACCTAACTAAATGAGCCTCACAAAATACAGGCACAATTACTATTTTTTTCATTTTATCTCAACTGCCTCTTTGTAAGCCTTGTCTATATTGTTCTTTGATTTAGACCTTTTTTCATTAGCCTCTCTTAATTTCAACTCATTGTCCATGTATTGTTGTGGTGTCGCATTACCCTCTTGTTGTTCATAGTAAGCAGCACCGACATCCAAATCATTAACGGTTAGTTCTTCTATGTTATCAATTAGTTTCTTAACCTCGTCTATTCTTTCTTGACCAAAGGTTCTTTTTTCATCAATGTATTCATATTGGTCTGATGACATTGATTGGACAAACAATTGTTCTAATTTATCCTTTATGGCATCAACGACATCTCTTTGATGTTGTGCTGATTTCTCATCATCCAACTTGGTCTCAAAGTGATACAGTTTGATTCTCTCTGAAATTAACCTATCGATAAATGCCGATAAGGTGTCGATATTGGTAACTCTCATATAAACTCCGCGTGTGTTATTTGTTTTGTTATCTTACTTTTCATTTCTAACAGTTTGTCTTTAAACAATTCTTTTCCATCAGAGTCTAAATCATTGTATGTCTCATGGATATACCACATCATTTTGTTACTCTCGTGTGGCTTACATAATTTTGTACAATTAGAGAAGCATTCCTTTTCCTCTATTTGATACATAACTCTTTGTCTTTCAACAAGGTCATTCCAAATGTCCTCAAATCTTTTACCATCATATAAACAACCATAACTATATTGTTTCCAACCTCTATGATTAGTGCAGACATAAACATGACCATCAGCTCCGATACACGGTGATATCTGTGAACCCAAACACTTTTTATAATTTCTACCAAAGTTTTCCCTATCGCTAATCAAGTCCTCAAATTTATACATGTTTGATTGAAACTTATCACCCAATATATCTTTTGCTTCTAATAATAAAGGTTCTACTTCACCTTTCCAAAAATCCAACTCTCTTTGAACCCCACCCTTTTCTCTAATCACAATTTCAGGTTTATACTGACAGTAAGTTACATCCAAGTCCTTAAAGACATTAGCAAAATCCACTATCTCATGATATGTTTCTGGTGACATGACATAACCAGCACCAATATCAATCTTATTACCTTTGGAATTATTAACCTCGATTAATTTCTTAACATTAAACAACATGCTCTTCCAATCAGCACCACCCTTTGGAATCCTAACATCGTTGTAGGTTTTCTCTGTTCCAGCATCGATGGATATTCTAACCCAAGTCATGTTATCAACTAAGGTCTCGTATAAATCATTCTTTTCAAATAATGTGCCGTTCGTAAACATACCCATTTTGATACCATGTTTACCACAATACTGAATTGCTTCTTTCAAATGTTTGTTCAGAGTTGGTTCTCCACCACCAGTCCAATTTACAGCCTTGACTTTCATCTTGACAAAATCCTCACACAACTCCATCAACATATCTCGTGGCATCAATGCTCTCGAAAATGTCTCAGTACCCTTGTATTTGTCAAAATGGATATATGAAGATAAACAGAAACTACAGGCGTGATTACACGCATTACTCGGGTCGACCTCAATCAACACGGGTGATGTGTTTTGTGATTCAACAAACTCGATGGCATTTTCAACATTAGCCAAGACTTTGGCTTGTGGATTGAATATGTTAGTCCCCTCTTTGATGAATTGTTCTAATTCGTCAAACATCCATCTCCCAACCATGAGCTTCTGCCCATATTTCTGTTATCTTTGGAAATGTGTCATGTGTTATCTTTAACATGGCTTTGGCATATTCTTGTATTTCTATCTGTGATGTCTTTTCGTTTCTCAACTCAATAAAATTCATGATTGCCTGAAACGATGCTGTCCAATAAACCTCGGTGTATTGTGAAAGTGGTAGTATGACTCTAGCTTGTTCCTTTGCTACTCCCAAATCATTAATGAGTCTATTGTACATACTGACCGTGGTGGATAATGCAGTATCATAATAGTGTTTAGCTCTTCTATTATTTTCTGATTCTAAAACACCCTCACTTGCCTGTTTGTTATCCTCTGATTGTTTTCTCCATATTTCTGGTATATAAAACTCCTCTACTGGCACATAACGACCACTAATCTCATTCCACGCATGGTCTTTGGTAGAACCATTTGATGTAGTCTCAATACCAACCACATGTTTGTACCATTGTCGCATTACAAATTCAGGTGCTTTAACATGGAACTGAACCTGTAGATGTCTGAATGGCGAATAGTGTTTATACTTTGCTAAATAACGAACAAGTCGTTCATCACCCTTATCCCATTTAGTCTTTCTCTTACCGAATGATACACGAGCTGAATTGACAACTGTTAAATCATTTCCTAATGAATCAACAACTTCAATAAATCCCTTATCTAAAACCTTTGTTTTCATATTATCCTTTAATGCATTTAGTAAATCTTTTTAAAACTCTCTTTACGATGTGTTTTTTATTGTGATTTCTCGATAACATTAGAATAGTCTGACTCCGCACGACAGATTCTTCTAATTCACTCATTTTTTACCTTGTCCTCTTGTTTTCTTTTTGAATCGTTTACTGTTTACTCGTGTACTGAATTTTGTACCACGACCATTACCTTGTCTTGTTTTTTTCCTTCGTTTGGTTTCTTTCCCAACTTTAGGTAACAAATTATTTGACCTAGCCATTTAACATTCCTTTTATCGGTTTATCTCTGACATATCCATCATCCTCAAAATGTTTTTTTAAGGATTGTATGTTTTCCTCTGACTCTGATAATTGATGTGTCCAAACATGTATCTCATCCAATATCTTTGAGTGTTCACCAATACCAACAGATTTTTGAAAGTATAATTCTAATGTGGCAATAGCCTCATCTCGTTTTGCTTCCCAATGTGATATAGCGGCTTTGTAAAAATGACTCATGTTAGCCCCCAAATACCTTTTTCTTTTCACCGTGATATTCGTAAGCATGTCCGTTTTCTTTGAGCAATTCGTTTACTGACTTCTCATGTCCTTTGACAAATATCTCTCCGAGCACACGACCATACTTACCACGACCATGTGATATTATTGAAAATTTACCCTCGTCTGAATTTTCCAACAGGTCTTTGACATAAGCTTTTGCTTCCAAACCTTTGGCTTTTTCTTCCAAGTCTCTTGTTCTTGATTCCCAAGTATCGACTCCATAGAATCTAATCCTTGACTTCACCCACACATCAAATCCCAAATCAATCATAGCATCGCATGTATCACCATCGACAACCCTAACCAACTTACAACTATATCCATGTTTCTTTACTTGTTTTCCCATTACACTCTCCGTTTACTGTCGTACAAAACACAACTATATTCTATCAATCTGCCACACACCGTACAAGCTACAGGCGTGATGGATTTTGTATTAGAATATTCCATTAATTGTTTTTGAATGTAGTTCTCAATTAACTCCCAATCATGTTCGTTTTTAACATTCAAAACCTCATGGTCAATATCTTGCTTACAACACTCTGTTAATTTCTTTCCTTTGTCCCAATTTGGGTTTTCCTTCTTTTTGAAATAATCTTTGTCTAATGGTTTGTTAGCGTACTTGTTTATTTTCCCCATCTATGACTCAGTAAATCCTTTTGTTTCTGAAACTCTTTCTTCAACTCTTTTTTCTTTTCAGCCTCACGAGCCAGTAGAATCTCCTCTTGTGACCTGCGTTTGGTTTTTTTCTTAGGTTTGACAACCGTGACTGGCAAAGTACCTTTTAGTTCTGGCATCTCCTTACCTTTGTGGTAAACTGTTCCATCCTTATCAACGAACTCATTCATAAAGTGCCAACCTGATGGTCTACCAGTTTTGACTCTTTTGGGTTTGTTTTGTTCAGGAAACATTTTGTCCATTCTAGCCATTAAGGCTCTACTACCTATAACAGATGTAGCCTCTACACTTACATTACGAACTGGATCGCCTGTAATTTTGCATTCCATGTATGGAACACCATTGATATAATAACCACCGTTCATTTCAAAACTCCTTTCTTTGTTTTTTGATTGTTGTTTGTATTTCATTTTACTTAACCTAATATAGATATATATAACTATATAAGTCAAGCATTAAATTTCATAAAATTCGGCTTCTATTAATTTCATGCAGATGTATAATTCATTTCCATTCCTCAGAATGGTGTCGGCCAATCTATACTGAGATTTCAATTGGTCACTTGTGTATTGAGTTTCAACCGACACCTTTCCGAGAATCATATAACTCTCATCATTTATATTGATGAGCCTTTTTTTCACCCGATTTTAATCGAATGTTTCTTGGGTTTGGCGGGCTCCACTTTTGGAATCTCTATGGATAAAACACCATCCTTAAAGTTAGCAGAAATGTCATCGCCATCAAGTAATTCACCTAATGTAAATGACCTCTTGAATGAAGATTGTTTCAACTCCCTACGAAGCACCTTTGCCTTCGCATCGTCCCAAACACTATGTTTGTCGCCTGAGATTGTTAAAATGTTATCTTCCACATCCACTTTAATTTGTTTCTTTGATAACCCTGGAATTTCAGCAACGATACCAACCTTGTCATCGTACTCGTAGACATTTACTTTTGGGTATGCTGAATTACTATAAGGTGTAACACCAACTTTCTCTACGACCTCTGGAAACTGTGTCTCAAACATCGTGTCAAAGATTTTATCAAATGGTGTTAAGAACTCATCCCTATCTATAAAAGGGACATTACCTGTATTTAAAACTAATTTAGTCATTGTATTCTCCTATGTTAACTTTTTAGTCTAACTGTTTTACCATCCCATTAGGCGATGGTCTCACTATATAATGTACAATAACTATACCTAAATAATTTGTGTGACAAAATGTCATTTAATAATCAAAACTGTCATCTGGACCTGACGGTTCTTCTTTCCACCATTCAACTTGTCTGTTTTGTAATGTTGTTTTAAATATTGATTCATATTCTAACTCAGACATTACTTTCCACAGTTTTTCAAAATCCTCTCGATTAGGCATTTGTTTAACACCTTGAAAATAAGTGGTGGCGCCGGTCTTACCGACATTACCGGCTAAATCTACTTTGTCTACTATTTCATCAAATTTATTCACTAACACATATTTCATTTTTACTCCTCATCTACTACCCTTATTTTTATGGAGTCCAAATAATGCACTCCACACTCATCCGTATAACCACAATATACCGTAATGGTATATCCTATGAAATCTTCCCAAACACTAAACATAACATTAGCATCACCATTGTCATCGGTCATGCTGCCAGGATTCACCAAACTTATCCATTGTCCATCCACTATTTCATATTTGTAATCAGTATCCCATTGTAAATGCTGTGACCACCCACAATTAGTTGTGACATCTAACATAGCATAAGTTTGTGTTAAATTTTGATTATATTCTATCTTGTAACCACCATTAGAGTCCATTTGTAGGTTAGAAGCATATACCTCTAACCCACATTCACCACAATCTGGCGTTGGTTCAAAATTATCCGAACAACCAATTAAAAATAGACCTATTAGTAATAACCTTTTCATTTACTTATTCCTTTTCTTTTATTATTTCTCTTTCTTCTGAACCAATGGCTCTTCTGTACAGATTACCACCCTCATCTTTTTCAATGACATATTCTGTACCATCACCTTCTGGTCTACTATTTTGTAGCCCAATGTGTTCTGGTTCAACATCTTTCATTTTCATGATTTTGAGTTTAGTTTCTTCCAACCATTGAATCCACTCATCAATCAATCCTATGATTTTATTTTTATCAACATCATAATGCTCATTATCAAGAATTTTATCCACCCATGTTTTGACCATACTTAGATAACCTGATAGCCAAGTGGCTATCTCTGTTCTTTCATTTGACCATATATTACCCATAATCTTCCTCGTAAGTTAAGAAAAATAAATCAAAAAGTCAAGTGTTATTTATAGTATAACTGTAATTAATTTCGTATGACGGCGTTGAGGTGTAGTCTAAGACCAATGTAGTGTAATCTGTTGACTCTGATTCTTCTATTATATAAATATAATCCATGACTATAAAGACACCTCTATACCGATTTTAGCCTTGTAAAACTGTGTTGCCTTCAGTTTTGATACCTCACCTAAGTTGTACAACCTAACTTTATCCGTTAGTTTCCAACTCACTTTAAACTTGTTTTCATATTCAAACTGTTCACCTGGTGGAGAGTACCCATCAAAGGAAAATTCAACATCCACCTTTTCCCAATAGGTTTTCTTGTTTGTATATCCTATTGAAGCAAATGTATCATATATCTTTAAGGTCTCGTCTGTAGAACGAGTCGTAAATCCTAAACTAATGCCGTATACAGTTCTACGCCAGTCAAGTTTAGCATACTTCACATTCTTACTCTCTTTGTTCATGTATTCTGGTTTAAAGTACAACCAATCATCATACTTTACCCAAAACAAATCATCAATGTATTTCGTACCGAGTTCTCGTTCCCATTGACGATTGAAATGATAAGCTGGGTGACTAACACCGATACTGACCTCGTAGTCATCAGGATTAGGTTGTGTGTTTGGTGTCCTAACCGCTAGCGAACTGAATAACATCACACCAGCTAATAAACTATCCAACATTACTTTAATCTCCTATTGAAAAACTCATCTATGAAACCTTTGCCAGCATACATTACTGCTAACCACAATGATATTTCAATCACCTCTCCATATCCAAGATAATTTAAAGTCTCAATGTCCATTACTTTCTCCCGTATTGGTTATTTTCTAAAATTTTAACCCAACCAACTTTTCTAGTTCCAGTGCTTGGTTTTTTTGAATGGACAATTTCATAACCAGATTGATTTACAAAATCAGTTATCGCGCCATTTAACTCATCATTTGCCCAATCGTCCACGATTAACACAGGTATCTTTAAATCATCAGCAGCATTCATCTCACCTAAGAGTTGGTCACGAGTATGTCCAGCATCTAAAAATGCCAAATCAAACTTCTTACCACTAAATAATTTACTCAAAGATTCTGGCGAAGAAGCATTATGAAAGGTAATGTTGTTCTTACCAAAATGTCTGTTAACCTCTTCAACAAAAAAATCACAATTAGTATTTATATCAACCGTGTGTAATTCAAAATCATCCAAAAATTTATAACAAAACCAATCAAATATACAAGCATTAGTACCTGTCTCTAATATTAATTTGGGTTTATATTCAAACTTTAATATTTTTTCAAAGAAAACATAATTTTCCAAAGATTCTTGTAAAAATCTATAGTCCATCGTACCACCTTGTCCACGAAAAACATCCCTAAATTGGTTTTCGTTTTCTAACTGAAACGGCCACGGTCTAACCAGCTCAAACAAAAGATTATCATCAAAATCCTCTTTGTATTGTTCTGGTATTGTTTCTTTCAAACTAAACCAATCTTTACCAATCTTATCACCAGATATAAAAGCCCTCTCTGGAGCTGTTAATCTTCTCACTATTTCCTCCGTTGAGTTTTACGCTTTTCATTCTTTCTCTTTCGTGGTTTTTTAACTCGTCTGTCGTCACCACTTCTCTTCTCGACACCAATCCATCTCTTTAGTGTCTCGATTGCTTTCATGAATTTTACCATTCTTCTCTCCTTCCGAAGTTATTTTTTTCGATTCGTTTTTTCAGATGTCTTTTGTACATCCAAAGTCTTATTACATTTTTTATCGTGCTTATTAAGCGGACCATTTGTTTTTATCTTTATATTCTTTTTTTTCATTGTCATTATATAACCAACGAATGTACCATCTTATTCTAGCACCTAATTCCATGTCATTTGGATACTTATCAACCATATCCTTAATAATTTGTCTTACTGATTTCATGTTAACCCCAAAATACAAAATATAAATATGTAGAACCAAGAAGAATCCAAACAGCCATTTTTATGTATTCCCATCTTATGTCACTTTCCTTTATGGCTTTTTTTGTCTTCTCTACTCTATCCCACTCGTTCATTCCCAACCCCAAAATCTATTAGAAGCACCAGTATATGGTATCCTAACCAAGTGATACATTCTACCATCCACTTGAAACAACCCAGCAGACTTATCAGGATTTGATATCTCAAATGCTACTCGTTGGTAAATAATCTCCAATGTCTCTTCCTTCTGTGGTTCTGGCATATTCATGATACTCTGTGGATATATTAATTCAATACCCATTTCTAACCTACAATCAGGCACAGGATCTAACGGTACGATTTGATAAGGCACCAACTCTGGTGGTATTGGTAATAGTTCAAAATCTGAGTCCACATAGTAATCGAGGTTCTGACCTCTAACAACACTTATAAAGGTAAGTGCTACTATGATTATGTGAATTATACTAAGTGTTGTTTTTTTCATTTTACCCCTCTACTCTTAAATATTCTTGCAAAACCTTATCCGTTGGTTTTACATTCATATTATTATTTTGAAATATCTCCCAAGAGTCTTTAGCATATTTACCGATACCATACAATTCTATAGGATCTGTGAATCCATCATTGTATTCTTTACTAAATTTCATTAGTGTTGCTGCTCTTTTAAACTGCATTCCCAATGGTGTGAGTAATTCAGACAGTTCTTCGTAATCAGCTACCGATAAATCCTTAGCAGTTGGATACTTTTTGAATAATTTATGTCTTACCCTATCTACTTGTTTTCTGTTTGTTAGATTTAACATTATACAACAAACCAACATCTTCCAACCATCTGATTGATAAATCTCTTGTAGTATTGGTCTTACTATGTCTCTGATTTTCACTCCGACTCCACTAATGTCCAACCATTTTCTAATAATGGTATTGCTTTTTTATACTTAACAACCTTTGAATCAGGACCACAAGCAATCAACACTTTTTGATTTCTACCTATCTTCTTTTCAACTTTAGTAGGTTCTAATTTTATTTCTCTGTCATGGATTGTTATTCCATTCAAATGGTCAATCTCATGTTGAACACAAACAGACTCTAATAATCTCAAATCTGAGTCTTTTTTCTTTCTTTCAACTTCCCAACTACCACGACTCTCATCTGCTGGAATTTCAGCACCACTAAAATACCAACCACTCTCTGATTGAGCAGTTTGGATGATTACATCTCTGTATCTTTTAGTTTTGATGGCTTGCCCTGGATAAGACAAACAACCCTCTCCATACATTATCTCAACTTCTTTCTTAATGTACTTAGGGTTGATGAGTACCAAAGGTTCAGTAACATTGACAACGGCCACTTGTGCATCAATTCCCACTTGATTAGCTGCCAACCCAATACCGTCCCCTCTTTTGTTAAGTATCTGAAATAGTTCTTCTGCAATAGCCAGTCCCTCTTCAACTGATACCTCTTTAGCTTTTTTATTAATTAATGGATTATCACTTTGATTACAATTTATTACTTTCTTCATACTAATAATTTACGAAGAAATAATCAATTTGTCAAGGAATAAATTTAATAATATGCTTTGGGATTGTATATAATTTACCCATCTTTGATTGAACTTGATAATAGTCTTTTTTCTCTGCCTCAACGATTACCTCTTCATTGACATGAAGTGCACCATCTGCGCTATAGAAATGTTTTATCATCACTGCTTTTTTCTTCATTTGTAAAATACTCCTGATGATGGAAAGTGTCCGTTAAAAGATAGATAACAATTAGGACATAACAATCTTAGATTTTCTAAACTATGATTATCACGGTTTCCATCTATAAAATCTATAGTTAAGCAGACCTTTGTTTTTCCCATCACTACCTCGTTGTACCCACAAGAGCTACATTCCTCTTGAACCCAACCCTCGCCGATTAATCTATTTTTCAAGTATGTTTTACTGAGTCTTATTTTTCTATCTTTACTCAATAACTCATCTAAGGGTTTACGATATTTACCATAGCCCTTTTTAATACCAACACCCTTTTGATTAAGATGTTGTTCCCAAACCCCATACATTTTCGCATACTTACGGTATGTCAAGTAGTGAACACCGAGCCAACGAGCAGCCTCACTATTTGATTTGGTTACGGATTGAGCATCCTCAATCATCTTTTTTGTGATGACCGAATGTTTGCCAGGAATCCGTATGGGTTTTTCAAAATTACGACTTGACATATACCTTTGTTCTCGGTTCAAATTCTTCAGTTATGTTTTCATAGATGTTGTGACATCTTAATTCATCAACTTTGCGATAAGTTTTTGCAACATCTTTAGGCTCTAACCTAAACACTTCACCAGCAACGACATCACCATAAAGTTGTTCTTCATAATCAGAACCAACACTTGGAGGATCATATCTATCTTGTGCATGATTATTTGACATCACCACCCTCCCTATTTACTAATTCATTTAGTTTTTCTACGATATATCGTAAATTATCCGTAATTAATGTGGATGGATTTACTTCCTTATAGGAAACTTTAGCTGCGATTTTCTTTTCATACAAAGGTTTATCTAACTTATTATGTATGTCATTTATAGCTCTTCTTACTCGTTTTAAATCATCTCGCGATTGTTCACTTAGCATTTTTTAACTCCAGTTCTAGTTGATTTGTTTCTTTTTCTCTTAATTCTTCAGGCACACCATTGAATGTATCATCATATTTGATAAGAAAACTACCAATATCATGATTTAGTTTCTGAAGCTCGTTGAATGACAACTGTCTAACAAAGTGTTTTTCTTCTCTATCAACTATCGTTGTCATTAAATTATTAATATATAAACCTAATTTGTCCATTATATAACTTCTCCTATACTTATAAATATTACTTAGTCTTACAAATAATCAAGTCTTTTTCGTAAGTTTTCAAGTTTCTTATTTCAAAATTAAAAATATTCAAATTCATCACCCCTATTTCACCAGAATCCTTGATTATTTCTGATAAGTTTTGTATTATGTTCCAGCTATCTTGTGTCATCTTTGACGCATCAAACCTAACAACGATGTCGTTTTTAGGATTGGTGTATTGTGTATGAATCCTTTTACTTAATTTAAAGTCTGTATTTGGTTGTTCTTCTTTAATATATTTGTTCACATGAAATCCCTTGTGACCAACCCAATCACCATAGATATCACTACACCACGGTTCTAAAGCACTCAATGCTTCAAGTCCACAATTTTCTACCACGAATCCAACATTGTATTTTGGTGGTACAATCGGTTTAAGATATTCATCATGTTTGACAAAATGTCCCCACTTACGGATGAAGTTTCTTGTACTTCTGATATTCTGTTTTAGCCACTCATCTGTTTCTCTATTCTTCATGAAGACTTGACCATCAGGATTTCTCATAGCACCATCTTTAAATCTACTACCTCTACAAGTCATGTGATATACAAAACCTCTCCAAGTCTGTATCGTTTCGTATCCAGCCAATATAAACCTATTGAATATATCAGAGTCCTCTTTTGATTGTGGAGCATATAGTGGATCGTGTCCACCTATTGCCAGAAAGTCATCTTTGTATATAGCCCACGGAGCAAATATACCCTCTGATGGTTTTTTGGTGTAATCCACACCTTCATCTAAAAATGTCATTAGAGATAATTCATCAAACTCTTCAGGTTCTATACCAAAATCTTTTAGTATTTTTTCAGGACCATCAGGATGTAGTGGTGGTTCTATACGAGTAGCAGACACCACCTTACCTCGTTCCAAATGTTTTAAGACTTCTTCATCCATTTTAGGACAGGCATACATATCAGCATGATAAATCATAACGATATCACTTGTTGCCATATCTACTAGCGTATCATATAATATGGTGTGTCCAAGTCTTGTAGGACCTTCATTACGATGTATCTTTACATTCTTGTCTTTCTTGATAATCTCATTCATCCATTCCCAAGTCCCATCGTTTGAAAAATCATCAGCCCAACATATCTCGTGTCGGTATCCAAGATTCTTTCTAATGGAATTGTAACTCCATTTTAAATACTTTAGGTTGTTTCTACTTGGTTGTATGAAACTTATAACTTTATCACTCATTTATTAAATTACTCCATTTTTTTAGTTTTTCTTGTTTTACTTTAATACGGGCACTAACATCATCTGCTTTTACTAAACCCCTCTCCATTATCAAACTTAGCATGTAGTATACATCACCAAATTCCTCTATCAATCTCTCATTATTTTCATAGTCCTCACAACGAATAGCTTTACTACATGCTTCAATTAACTCTCCACATTCTTCCATTGTAATTACTAATAATTCGGTATCGTAATCTAGTTTTTTATTAATCATAAGACCTCATAATATCCACCAATACCAAATGGTATCTTGGTGTTGATTGTTAAATGATTGCTCTCTACATATCTTGACTTAGGTATTACTCTGAAATCAAAACTCACTCGCGTAACTGATGTTATGTTTTGTTTGTTTCCATGTGTTAGTTTTGTAGCACTCCACTCAACACACTCACCATAGTTAGCTCTCATCTCTTTATAATCGCCTAAATCTTCCTCTGTTTCTGCCCATATCGTATTAGTTCCATAAGCCTTTGTCAATGGTACAAAATAATTTAACTCTTGTACCTTTTCAGCCCACTCTTCGTTTCGATAATGTTTATCCTTATGAAACTCACCGACCGAAATATTACCTGGCAGATGAACTCTTAATGTTGGTATTTTTTGATATACTATTTTTTCATTAAATCTTGGTTTAATTTCATTAGTCAAAAACTTTGTATAGATATCATCAAATGAAATATCTTCTCTAATTTTATCATAGAAGCATTTGTGCCAAATGGTTGATTGGTCATTCTGCCTTTTAAATAAATCATAGGTTTTATGAAAATGTAAATCTGATATTCCACTAATTGGTAAGATTCCCTCATTCCAAAACCAATTTTCAACCACATCAAGAAATTGATAAGTGTCTGTGCTATAAGTTATTTTATCCACCACGCAATTCCCTTTGTTTTTTCCACTCAGGTATATTATTTGATATAGCGCCATAATTATCAAAGACCTTGAATGTTGAGACACCCTTATAATGGAAAATAAATGAAGTCTTACATAATGCTGGAAAATCATTATTAGTTATTAAACTATCCCAATTGAATTGGTCTTCATTTTTAGTCATTATTTTATCTGTTTTGAAAAGTTCTGTTTTGTTCTGTTCATATTGAATTATGTTTTTGTTCATCATGAAAAAGAATCCATTGAACATCTTCATTCTAGCGGTGTCCAGCATATATAGATTATTAGCTTTTCTTGTCTGTTCTTTTACATCAAGTATCTTATCTTGTATTTCTTGATAGTATTTAGGATCATTACAAGATGGAGCCATGCCTTGATAATAATTTTCAATTGATTGTATTGGATTATGACCTACACCATTTGTGGTTGACATTGGAACAATCATCGTGTAAGGCCATTGTTCAAACGACTCAACCAACTCACTTAAAGCACCCTTTGGAATCAGTATATCGTTGTTAGCAATAATCAGATAGTCATATTTATCATCATATTTGAAATGATTGTAAGCACTATTCCACGAGTTAGTCAATCCCATTGGCTCTTTTTTCGTCTCACATTCATAACCGTATTCCTTACAAACATCAACGGTATCGTCCGTGCTAAAATCATCAATTACAATCACATCCATATCATCGTCTAATTTTTTCAACGACTCAAAACACATTCTAGTGTAATTGGATTGATTATAAGTCGTAATTGCTAGTAATATCTTACCCATAAAATGATGTGTCCTTTAAATCGTTTTTGTTTCTTTTACCCCTTTTTACATTAGGATTTCGTCCTTTAGCAATTTCGTAAAATGTTCTTCTCTTACTACCAACATTACATACGCCAGTCTCGTCACTCAAACACTTCTCTACTATCTTTGGTGCTAGTATATCTATGTAATCTTTTGATGTCCATTTATCATCATAGGCATATTCAAATGGAAAATCTTTATCAAAAAACTCAGTTCTGATTGATAACGAATTGTCGTATATTCTACTGACCAACTCTCCTGCTGCTTTACTTTTAGCATACTTACCGATTGGATTTATAGGATCTGTCGATTTATACAACCCTTTATCACCATCAAAAACATGAGCAGTAGAGATATAAACTAATCTAATGCCTCGTTCCATACAAGATAATGTCAAATTTATTGTTCCCAAAACATTAGTTTTTATTACTTCTTTGGGATGAGTCTCACCATATTTTACATCAGCAATTGCAGCACAATGTATCACAATACTCGGATTATACTGTCCTAAAAAATAATCAACATCTATTCTTTTTTTGATATCCATCACAAAATAGTGTTTTTCTGAATGAAATGGAGCAATAACTTTGTGTTCTTTTTCAAGTAACGGTATTATATTTTTACCTAATAATCCACTACCACCTGTAACCAATATATTAGACATTAGTTTTCTCCCAATTTTCCAACCAAGCCCTTTCAGTATAGTAATCATCAAATCTCTTTTCGGCAGTCTGACTACATAACCAATAAAATTTATCTTCCTTTAGTTTTTTAGCAACCTCATTGGCTGCTTCTATATCTCCAACATCCACCGTGGTCAAGGGATGTAATGTCTCTTGTGTATCCAATCCCTTATATCCGATACAAGGTATTCCGTGAAAAGCACAGTTCATAGCGAATGTACCAGCCGCATGTGTTCTCATCAGATGAACTCCCACATTATACTTACCCAACTCCACTATCCATTCTCTCCAACTCAAATAAGGTAGATAGTTTATTTCCTCTATGAGTTTTTCCTCATCTTGTTTTCTACCCATTGATGGTGCTGTTATCTTGTCTTGTAAATACATGGCAACCATGAATGAATCGAATCCACCATACCAACTTACGAAATTACCACCAATCATTGTACCGTTTCTCCTTTCAGTTCTTGGATTCAAACCCTCTGGTATCATCAAACTTCTCATGACTCTGACATCCTCACAACCCAATCCTCTGAAATAATTTACATCGCTTTCGTTATGACAATATACCCAATCCGCACTTCTTAATAAATTGTAATAATGAAACTGTTGTGATACAGAATAGTCTTGAAAATACCAATGTGGACCTTCTTGCATTACAGCAACCTTATCACAACTCTTTCGTATCTCATCAAGATTGATATTTGGATTTGTCTTTGGTATAATCACAATACCCAAATCATATTTACCATCGACTTGACTGTGTATGTTAAAGTGTGGAGCATCCAATGCCATCATCCAAGCATACTCTGTTCTAGCATTAGGAAAATCTCGTGGTATTTTACCGTTGATTTGACTCTCTGAAAAGAATACTATTTTCACGATAATAACTCTATATCCTTTGTAATCATGTTGATTATCATTTGTTCAAATGATGTCTCTGGTTCCCATCCCAACACCTCACGAGCTTTTGTAGAATCACCACACAATACCGCAACCTCTGCTGGTCTCATATATCTTTCATCTTGAATAACAAACCTTTCCCAATCCTCTATATCAATACATTCAAAAGCAACATCAAGAAAATCTCTTATGGAGTGTTCCACACCTGTAGCAACGACATAATCATCTGGTTGGTCGTGTTGTAACATCATCCACATTGACTTAACATAGTCTGGTGAATATCCCCAATCTCTCTTAGCATCTAAATTTCCTAACTTAATATGGTCTTGGATTCCTAAATGAATCTTAGCAACACCATTGGTAATCTTACGAGTTACAAACTCAACACCTCGTCTCTCTGATTCGTGGTTGAATAAAATACCACTCACATTAAACATGTCATAAGATTCTCTGTAGTTCTTTGTAATCCAATGACCATACAGTTTAGCAACCCCATAAGGACTTCTTGGATAAAATGGTGTGGTTTCTTTTGCTGGATTCTCAACCATTCTACCATAGAGTTCAGAGGTTGATGCTTGATAAAACCTAATTCTCTTGACCGTATCATACTCCCTTATAGCTTCGAGCATTCTTAAAGCACCAAGACCAGTGACATCGCCTGTCTGTTCTGGCGTGTTCCAACTCTCACCCACGAATGACTGAGCAGCAAGATTGTAAACCTCGTGTGGATTTGATTTTACCAAACATCTAAACAATGAATTTTGGTCGGTTAAATCACCATTTAAAAATGTTATTTTATCTTCCAAATGTGAAGTATTGGTTCTGTTTGGAGTCGAGGTTCTTCTCTCCATACCGAACACCTCATAATCCCTTTCCAATAAAAAGTCGGCAAGGTGACTACCATCCATACCGTTAATACCTGTGATTAATGCTCTCTTTTTCATTTTGACTCCAATATTTCTTGTAAATCATAATAATTTTTGAACTTACCTTGACCAGTAACTAATGTCTGTATGTTTTGTCTTGATAAATTTAATAGGTCTTGAAAATTAGTATTCTTTTGATTTATAAATGAATGTGGATTGTCCTCACCTTTAACATACATCCTCTTTTGTGGATGTCTTCTAGCATGAACATGCAATATGTTTTTTGCAACAAACTGAATAAAATTCTGTCCCATTAATTTTTCACACATTATAGATAAACCCTCATCATCATTATATAATAAACAAGATGGTATGTTTACACCAGATTGTATTAAGTCACTTGACAACACCAAACAAGCTCCACTTATTTTTGGTTTTTTAACATAACTAAATTCGTATTCATTAGCCCTTGCATTTATCTCATTCATCTTTTCTATTGACATGGGTGATTTTGCTTGATTAGGATTCAAGTGTCCATTTTCATCATCGATAAATTCTACATCAACATAATCCTTATGCACTAACGGATCCCAACTCGCATCCCACATCTTTCTATCAGAAAAACTCAACAGATATCTGTGTATGTTTTGCTCATCCGTGTATTCGGATAAGGTCTCCAAAACACTAAAGGTTTCCTTTGGAAAAAAACTATCTGTCTCGCCCCACAAAACATAATCTACTTGTGGACAATATTCATGAGACAAATTTCTTCTGTAATCAGCATGAAAATAATATTTTACCTCATCATGATTGTCCTTATATTTTGGATGCTGAATCACCGTTTTTCTGTGATTGTAAACATACCTCACTCTGTCTAATTGTTCTTCAAACTTATCTACCAATTCCCAATGGTCAATTTTTTCTGTATCTATGGTTTCCAAAACCTCTGTCATGTTAAAACAAAAATCAAGTATAACATTTTCTTTATGATTTACTACGGTTTCAAGGGTGTTTAATAAGGCATCAATGTACCCCTCAAACATCTCTATCTCAAACCACATCACATGAACACCAATCACATACTTCTTTTTTAATTTAATTTTTCCCATCATACTGTCGATACTCCGTGTTTTTGTACCACAATTTTGGTACACTTTTGAGCAAAATCAATTGCCTTTTCTATATCATTTGATTTCAAATATTTCACAACTAAACCAGCGATAAAAGTATCTCCAGCGCCTGATATATCTTTTACCTGCACATCTTCGGTTGGATATATTTTACCTTGAAATAAACACCCTTCATTACCCTTAGTTACTATGGTTTTATCCATAATGGCATAGTATTCATTCAAAAATTCTTCATTATTTTCATATTCTAATGAATTTATTTTTAAGTAAGTACAATTTTCTACCCACTCGCCTAATTTCTTTTTAGTATCAACAAATACATTTTTGTTATTATCACAAATCCATTTGATATCATCTTCATGTAAAAACCCTTTACAATAATCCGATATTATTATAGCATCCACCTTTACCTTTTCAGTAAAATATGGTTTACAAAAATTATTTTCAATACCACTAAGAGTATCAGAATCTATTCTATCACAGTAGTCATGTTCATCAACTCTTAAAACCAATTGGTTAGATTTATGATCTACATAACGAATCTTTTTGATACTGTTTTTGTTAGTAATGGTATGAATCGTGACATCCAAAGCTTCCACATTATTCGATACATTTTTAGCCATACCATCGTTTTTTACCGACTCTTTCAAATTCTTCCACACTCTTCCAGACCTCTGCTTGACTATCTCCTGGCAAAACTCTATAGGAATCCGAATCCTCATGATGGGTTGACACCTCAAATATTCTACCATCAGTTAAAGCTTCTAATTGGTGTGGTTGACCAGGATATTGTCTGACAACCCAACCAGGTTCTAATGTCAAAGTGGTTGGTAGTGCATTTTCAGTATCGATAAATGTATATGCAAATTCACCCTCTTCTACCCACCAAGTCTCATCTTTTTTCATGTGGTAGTGCATTGAAAATTTACAACCTTTATTGAATATCAATATCTTCCCACAATACAATTCATTGTTCTCTATGATTATTTCTTTACCCCAACCCTTTGGGATGTGACAAGCCTCTTCCATGTAAACAGGTGTTTTAATCTCTCCATGTTGTAACATTACCAGCTAACCTCCCAATCCTTGAACTCGGCAGCAATACAATCTATCTTGTAGTCTTTTCTACCACCATCCTCAAGTTGGTCTTGTATGATATTTTTTGCTGTATTTCTAATGCCATTCAATCCATGAGTCAAACCAAGATTACCATCACCATCACCAGCTCTGTACTTGGTTTCGTTGTGCCAGATGTGTAGGTTCATTTGAGCCAATACTATGATTGCTCTAATCATCTCACCACTTGGTTTTTCCCAATTCATAAGTTCATTTAAGTCATGAACTATATCTTGGATTTCTTTAGCATACTCTTCTTTATGTTCTGTAATGAAAACCTCTTTTAACTGAATGATAGAAAGTCTATCTATCAACTCTGCTACTGTTGGTAAGTATCTTCTTTCGGCCATGAATAATCATCCTTTCCTAATTTCCATTTGGTTAAATTTTCTACATCCCTTGCTTTCGTGTGTATTCCGTCATCCTCATTATGCTTTCTTCTTTTTTTTCCAGTTATGACACAAATATTACTTCTATTACCCCTTCCTTCCTTTTGAGTCTCATCGTCTTCTGTCCAATTTTTTGATCTTTTTGCTACAGCATTTCTTGAAAGTTGATGAACCTCATAATCAGGCCGTATTCTTCTCAAATTTAATTCCTTTGTTATCTCGTCTAAATACCCATCTCCAGCGGTATAAATCATTATGTTATGTGTAATTTCCCACCACTTACGAGTTATACCAGGCATGGTAGGCCAAAACTTATATTTATCCTCAACGGGTTGAGTCTGTATTAGACAAGGTTCATCTAAATGTTGTTTAATACTATTAGCTAATATCTCATCCCACCCATTTGTCATACAAAAAACATCATCGGTTGCTAATATTATACAATCACCTGCAAACTTTTTACCAGCATTTCTAACATACTTATCCAAATGGTCATAACCAAGTCTTTTAGTTTTTAAAATAATACACTTAATTTTAGATACATGTAAAAATGGGTATATTTTTCTAATAGCAATATCAGTATCTTGGTCATCGTCATCTATACAAAACATTATTTCAAGTCTTTCAGGATGAATAGCATTTTGGACAAAAGAACACACCGAATATACTAGTTCAGCAGGTCTTTTTCTAGTAACCCAATTTAGACTTATCTTAACATCTTTACTTTTTTTTATCAAACTATTTTTCTCCAATAATTTAATAAATCCTCACATACATTGGTTAGGTTTTTCATCGGTGTCCAAGCAAACTCATGTCTAAATTTAGTGGTGTCTGGTATCTGTAATGTAATATCCGTAGGTCTTAATCTATCTTTGTCTAATTTTTTTGTTAGGTCTTTCTTCGTGGACATACTGATTAACTTATCCAATGCTTCTCCGACCGTACAAGTTTGGTCTCCACCTATATTGTAAACCTCTCCAAACTTTTGACTATTAGAACACACCCAATAAGCGCTTATCGCATCGTCAATGTGAGCATAGGTTCTTGTTGAATCTAAATTACCATGATATATAAACTGTTCACCCTTGAGTTTTTCAGCCTTGGCAATCTGACGAGCAAATGATGACAGAGCAAACTCCTTACCCCTACGAGCACCCTCATGACTAAACATACGAGTTGTGATAATCTTCATACCGTATGCCTTATGATAATACTGAGACATCAAATCATGACCTACTTTTGATATTGAATATGGATTTGCAGCTCTGATGGGATTAGTCTCCTTGATTGGAATTTCATCTTCCTCTGGCATACCATAGACCTCACTCGTAGAAACACTAACGATTACAGGATCACAATCAGAGTTCCTTATTGCCTCTAACAAATATGTAGTCCCAAGCGTATTTGTCGATAGTGTTACCGATGGTGTGTGGAAACTTATCTCAGGAAAACTTTGAGCGGCAAAGTGAAACACCTTTTCTGGTTTGGATATTTCAATGGCTCTGTATACACTTGGAGCATCATTGAAATCACAATCTATGAACTGAAACCTTTTATCATCTATGTGGTCAACATTTTTAGTGTCTTCTAACCACCTCTTTGTACAGTATATTTTTTGGTCTGGTTTTATGGCATACTTTAAGATATAGTCAATCATGTGACTGCCTACAAAACCAGTTCCACCTGTTACTAATATATTCATACTATATAACCTTATAATTTCATATATAAATATATATGAATTTTACATTAAATACAAGCTTTTTTATATTTTTTTAGAAGATAATAAATGATAACCAAACTTCCCACCAGGTTTAAATTCAGCTTTCATCCTACCCTTTCCAACATATCCATCGACAAACTTGTCAACGGGATTGATTCTAATATCCATAGAAATTCTAGTATCATTTTTTCTTGGGTGGTTGCTATGTAAACATAATGAATTAAAAGCATAAATTTTATCTGTAGTGGATTTTATATTTTTAGAAACTTTATCACAATAATCATTAAACTCTTTATCGTTAATGGCAAGCTTAGTAAGACTTTCCCAATCTTGTGCTTCATCTATTATATCCGTGCTATCTTTCAATGATAATAATGAAAATCCAGAATCGTCATTTGTAGTTAATGAAAACCACAAGTTTATCTCTTGTGGTGGATGACCGTATTGACAATCAGTATGATATCTAGGGTAATGATTACTATTTTTTGAATCTGGAAAGTGAATTCTTATGGTCGGGATTGATTGAAAATAAAAATCAAAATCAAAAACATCATCGTATAAAAATTTTATAAATTTAAAATATAAGTTATTAAACTTGTCATCGGTTTCATAAAAAAGCTCATTAAATTTATTTACTCCTGAGTTGAAATCATAAGCTTTTAAATCATCATCTATGTGTTCATGTAGATTTTCTAAGTTAATATAATCATTTACAATTTTTTTTTTCAATAAAAGTCTAAGAAAGTCTCTTCTAAATTCATTATTCCAATCAGAATCTATTTCTCTATAGTTATTTTTCACTATAAAAATCACCCCACTCCACAACCACGGTAGAACCATCTCTATTGTAAGCATCAACGAATGTGTCAAATATTTGTTCTGGCTCATGTAACTCAACTAATTTGGTATCAGTTAACATATGTTTTATAGACTCTGTAAAGTCTTGTGTGTGTTGTGAACCACCATCAATGGGTTTACTCGCACCCACAGCAACCCTAATAATTACTTTTGGAACTAACATACCTTTACTCATCTCTTTCATCTTATCAATATGATTTACCAACTGATTTATTGCCAACATCATAAAGTTAAATCTTGGATATATTGAAATAGGAACATAACCCTCAAGTGAAAGACCAGCACACAAACCCATCTGAACCTCTTCCATAACAGGTAATTCAATCAATTTATCTTTAGGTACTTCGGTTAATGTACCAGATATGGCATGACCACTAAAAGCAGTAGCCTGTCCTAAAAATATTGTGTCCCCTTGATTTCCTAACCACTCCATTGACCTAATTAATTCATCTTTGTATTTCATAATACCCCCTAAAAATTAACCCATGCACCAGTACCGTGGTGTGGATATCCATTTTCATATCTATAGTACACGATATCATCTGGCACATCTTGCCTAATACCCCAAGCAGCATCTGTTGGTGTGTGTACACTTAAATTATTATCTTCAACTACAAACTCAATCGGTAAGTCAAAATTTTTAGCATATTTATATGACTCATGAAACACACCTGTTTCAAATGTCATGTCTCCGACAAAACACCAAACTTTTCTAATTGAACCCTTTTTCTTTATAGCCATAGCCGTTCCTAAAGCAATCGGAATTACACCACCTACTATTGCTGATGAATAAAACTTATGCACATTACAACTCGTGGCCATACTCCTACCAGCAACAATGTCGTCCATTAATTGTTGTCTATTAAATCCATGCAACAGAGCGTGATAATGATTTCTCCATGCCTGAAAAACCCAATCATCAGTATGAATGTACTGAAATATTTCTATCAGTTCATCTTCGTTATCTTTAGCTAAATGAACTGGTGCTAATATTTCACCAGCCTCATATCTTTCTTTTACCTCGGTTTCAAAGGAAATAAGTTCATCTTTAGTGATATCAACTTCTCTTTGTTTTTCCAAGTGTTTTGGTATTTGTACCATAATTAACTCCTATTAAACGAAACTATTGTAAACCTTTCCTCTTTAGCATAATTAGTCACATGACTAATAAAATGCGGAAATCTAAATTTTTTCATATCATGAATTACTATTCTATTAAACTTTGGAAATATTGATGTTAACTCATCATCTTTTTGCCCGATGTGAAGTATTCCACCCCAATCCCAAGACCACCTTTTATTAATGTAGTAAACACATCCAATGGTTCCGGCATAATCATCCATGTGGGTTCTATAAAAATCACCAACACCAAGTTTATAACACCTCATGTCAAATTTCAATAAGTCTGTGCCTGAAAGTTCATTTAATTTTGGTTTAAAATATTCATTAAATATATGATTTATCTTTACCTCTAATTTATTAGACCTACTAAATTTAGCCATGTAGTGTTCATCTTCATTTGGAAAATATTCGGAGTCATTTTTAAACACATGTTGATAATGATTTTTTCTAACTTGATTTATTAACTCCCAATCTGTTTGCTTTGAATACAACTTCTGTAGATGATTGGCAACCTCTGTTGGTAAAAAATTATCTATCACACAATAACCATTTTCTAAAAAATCATTTTTCATTTAAGTACCAATCAATTGTTTCTTTAATTCCCTCTTCAAATGTGTATTTTGGTAAAAACCCTAACTCATTTTTTATTCTATCTGTACTTACTTTTCTAAAAGGTATTGTAGTTGGTTTGGAATTATCCCATTCTATCTTTGGATTTTTTTCAGTTACTTCCAATATGGTGTTTAAAATATCCCCAATAGTTACAGTTGAACCATAGCCAAGATTATATGGTCTCATAGATTCACCTTTTTCTAATATCAACAAAGCACCATTTACGACATCTTTAACATAAAGAAAATCTCTTACCACATCAGGACTACCCCATGCTACAAATGGATTTTCATCACTCAACACTCGTCTGATAAGTGCTGGAACTACATGACAAGTTTCCAAGTCAAAATTATCGTGTGGTCCAAATATAGCAGTTCCTCTGGCAATTCCTATTTTCATGTCTGTTAAGTGTGAGGTGTGTTCCATCACCTTCTCTCGATACCTTCTCATCCACCCATAACCATAATATGCTATGTAAGGTTCATCATCCCAATACTCATCTTCTGTGATTGGATGTCTTCTGTCTGGATAACCAGTGGAACTATTTATATCAACAAATCCCTTTACACCACATTTGTAACTGGCTTCCAATACATTAGTGATGAGTGTTATTTGATTTAGTCCTATTTGAAAATCAGTTGGTACTAATTTAGGATTAGCAATATTACCAGCTGAATGTACAACATAATCAGCACCATCTATCAACTCCATACAATCATGAATATTTGTTAAATCTAAATGATACTTCACCTCTATTCTATCATCATCAATTTGTAATGGTCTTTCATGTACATGAGTTTTTACTATAGCACCTCTATTTAGTAACTCTTTAATATAATGAGTCCCAACAAAACCACTTCCACCTGTAACCACTACTTTTTTATCTTTAAAGAACATCTTTGTTCTCCTTATACCACTCTATAGTTTTTATTATACCATCTTTCAATGATGTTTTTGGATAAAAGCCATATGAGTTGGCTCTCTCCATACTCATTAATCTTTTCATATCACCCATTGGTTTGGTAGTATCCCATACAAGTTCTTTTCCAAAATATTCAGATATTATTTCAGCTATTTCTTTTATTGTAACACCAGTCCCACTACCTAAATTTACAGGTTCTATAACCCGATTCTCTACCATATGAATCATACCACGAGCCACATCCTCCGCATAAATTAAATCTCTTATTGGTGAACCATCTCCCCAAACTTCTATTTTATCATTTTCTATAGCCTTTTTAATCAATGATGGAACAACCATTGACCATTGACCAAAATTATCATTGGGTCCATAAACATTAGCTGGTCTTACTATTGAACAACAATTCCAATTATATTGTTTCATATATGCTTCAACATTCATTTCACCAATTCTTTTTGCCCAACCAGCGTACCAATCATTTCCTGATGGAAATGTTTCCCACACATCATCTTCAACAAATACTTCAGTTGGATGATAAACACCGACTGAACTTGTATATAAAAACCATTCAACCCCAGCGTTATAAGCAGCTTCAATCATATTTGCATTAAATTGTATCATAGGAACACTAAAACTAGCTGGCTCCTCCATACATCTTTGAGGTGAACCTTTTATTCCAGCTAAATGAAACACCATGTCCACTCCATCACAAGCCTCTTTACAATCTGTTTTCTTTGTTAAATTATATTCTGGTAAATCCGCTACACGAACATCAGCACCTTCATGTTTTAATAATTCAACCAATCTTTTACCAATCATACCATTACCACCCGTGACTAATATTTTTTTATTTTTAAATGTCATGATTAGTTATGCCTCCCTAACATTATCTATTTTTAAAAAATCAATTATGTTTTGATATGATGTTTTATCTAAACTTGGTAACAACTTTACTAATTCTCTGTTGTTAGAAATAGGTGTTAAGTATGTAAAATTACCAAACTTAACTTTTTTATTTAATTTTGAAGATAGCTCGCCCAAAGTTATGTAATCTGAAGCCACAAAATCGTATGTTCCATTTATTTTATTGTCAATACAAAATTTTATAAAATTAAAAATATCTGAGTGTGTTATGTAACTTAAATTAGATTCTGCAGACAAGGACAACTGTGGATTTTTTTCTCTCAACATTTTTAAAGTGTTATTCATTTTCATATCTGAACCTATTATTGAAGAACATCTTAGTATTGTTGGATTGTTAGCTTTTTTTGTCACCACAGACTCACAATATAGTTTTGTGTGTTTATATAATGAGTCAGATTTAGATTTAACCAAAATTGATGATAGATGAAAAAATCTATTATGATTTAAATTTAACAACTTGTCTGTAAATAAAATGTTGTTTTTATATTGATTATAATAATCAACTTCTTTTGTCTTTGATTCGGAAAATGCACAATGAATGATAGTATCAAATTTTTGATTAGAATTAATTATAGAATCTTTATTTTTTTTATTTAGTCCAACACAATCTAATTTATTATGAATAAATTTCCCCAATCCGCTATCAACTCCTGTTACCAAAATATTTTTATACATTGAATCTATACTCTCCTCTTAAATGCAGTGCATTTTCTAAAGGTAATCCAGTTATGTGAGCAGTAAGTTTTGGTGTCAATCCTGCGTTTCCAGTAGTATGATACATACCATAGTCCCAAGTAAATATATCACCAGCTTTCCATTGACTTAAAACATTGTTACCAATTTGTAAAAAGTGTCCCCAATCCCAATCTTCCAACACTATTAAATACCTTTTTATATTTTTAATTTCAGAATCTAATAACTCAATACCTTGTTTTTTATATTCATTTACCACACCTTGATATGTATCAAAGTGCCAAGGATTTATTTGTCCAGGGTTCTGTCTGAACAAAGCTACAGAATAATTATCTAAACCACTCATATCCGCCATTTTGTTGAATATATCAGGAACTTTATCACTATTGAATAATTGATATTTTTTAGTGTTGTGTTTAGTGTATCCAGCATCAATATGTTGTTGTTTACCCCAAGCTAGATTGTGGACATCCATTGGTTTATCTTTATCCTCTTCCCATATATCTATTGCGGTCTCTGGTTCTCCCCATTCAACATCCCTCATGTGTTGAGAAAAGTCCGTAACAAATCTTCCAACATATTGATAATCAGTTGATTTTATCATAGGATTATAATGCCAATCACCAGTAGACTTTTTATATTCTAATAAACTATCAAAATCTTTAGACATATTTTTTATCCATATCACTTAACAAACTTGAAATACAAACTCGTCTTGAATCTGTACCTCTATCATAACTTCCAAAATCTGGATGTGTTCTATCGGTTAATCCAAAAATAACACAATCACTTGGTTCTATCTTCAAGTCCTTGCATATACTTATCTGAGTCTCTCTGAATCTATTATGATTATAATCAGGTTCAAAGTTATTACACAACTCAATACCTAAACCAGCTGCTATCTTTGATACCATTTGCATACCTGTGATAACATCAATAGGATCATCATTATTTTCTTTCTTACATCTCAAGCCTATTCGTAATCTTTCAGCACCATAAAATGCTTTACTTAAACTAAATGAAATCGTATTAATACAAGGGTGTGATAAATCTATCTCTAAATCCCTACCGATGGAATAGTAAGCAGCATCTATTAATACAGGAATATCTAACTCATCACAAACATCTAGTATCTCTTCCATTTCTTTGTGTTTTTTACCCGTGTCTGAAAATGGTAACGAGATTATTACAGCATCATTATATATCAGTTTATCATTCTCGATGTATTCCCAACCAGGATAATTATTTCTCCAAGACAACTCATGATAAATAAAATCACCCTTGAAACACCTAAACCTTCTATCATAATTTTCAGCATAAAAAAAATCAAATGTCTGTGATGTTCCATGAGCAAATCCAAGTTTATTGAATTTGTCTAAACCATAAAAATTATTTAATTTACTGCTTTTAATCCACTCGTAATAAGTATTTAGATACTCATCTACAATCGTATCATGATATAGATAGCTTGAATTAACCTTTGATTGTATAAAATCAAATACCTCTTGATTAGGTATTGGTCTTGCTCTTTTTCCATTAAAGTTCACACAATCTCCTAGCTAATCTGTCAATTTCATAAAGAGTTAATTCAGGATGATTACCAATATACAACCCAAAATCATGGATGTGGTCTACATTTGATAAATCATGTTTGATAAAATCATACTTTTCCAAATAAGGTTGTCTTGCCTGATTACCACCACCTGCAGTTCCGATACGATACTCCACTTTTTCGTTATTCAATAATATACAACATTTTTCAAACAATTCCAAGTCTTTTTTTCTTAGAATCAAAGGTAATGCGAAATTACTATTTCCATTTTGATGAAAGTCAACGAAAAATTTATTAGAGTCTAAATTATCCACCCATGTAGCAAAATTATCGGCTCTCTTATCACAATTATAATCAAGTCTTTTTAGTTGTTCTAATCCTAATACAGCATTCATCTCTTGATTTCTAAAATTATATCCAGGTACAGCAAAAGTGAATAATGGATTTAAATCGGGCCTGGTTCTTTCGTATTGCTCTTGAACTTGACTTGACGCTTCTCTCGTCATTCCATGTGACCTAAACAATTTAGCATAATCATATAACTTTTCATCATTCGTACAAACCATACCACCCTCAATTGTAGTAATATGATGACCAAAATAAAAAGAAAAGTTAGATACATTACCAAAGTTACCAACTTTTGTTCCCTTGTAAGTAGCACCATGAGATTCACAACAATCTTCAATAAAAAATAAATCGTTATCTTCACAGAACTTAACCATCTCGTCTGTGACAGCAGCGAATCCAAGAACATGAACTAAAGAAACACCAACAGTTTTATCTGTAACAGCAGCTTTAATGTTATCAAGAGTTATAGACATATTCTCCATACTGACATCAACAAATACAGGAGTAAATCCCAAGTTAACTAACGGTGATACATCACTCACCCATCCCAACGGAGACACAATAACCTCACCAAGTCCCTTCTCCTCTTTCATAATTGAAGCCATAATATAGTTAGCTGAAGCACCTGAGTTTACGAATACACTAAATTCACAACCAAGATAGTCCGACCAGGCTTGTTCAAACTCTTTTACTTTAGGACCATTTGTAAACCTTTGATTAGGCGTGTTGATAAAATCAGTTAGGGCTTTCTTATCACCATCGGTTATGCTATCATTTATTAGTTGCCATTTAAAATTCATATCAACTCCTATTTATCTCGTTTTGATAATATTGGATTGTCAGCAGGCCAATCTATACCAATCATAGGATCATTCCACTTAATTGTGAATTGGTCTTCAATATCGGGATACTCTCCTTCGTAGCTCCACTTGTAGTGAAACACACAATGGTCACTTAATACAAAATGCCCGTTTCCAACACCAGGTGGAATCAAGACCTGTTTTCTAGTCTTGTCGTCCAAAATCAAAGACTCCCACATTATGTATGTATCTGATGTCGGTCTGTTATCTACAAGCACAAAGTAAAGTGAACCTTGTAAACAGGTCACCAACTTCCAAGACTTTGTATCACCGTGTATGCCTCGTAACACACCATAATTTGAAGTTGATACTTTGTCATGATTGAATTCTAAATCCCATTCATCTTGTTTCCAAATCGTCCAATAATCACCTCTATAATCTGTGTGGACATCTGGTTGCTTTACTATAACACCATTAATCATTTTTTCCTCCGTGAAAATATTCATAAGTCTTTTTCATCCAATATGTTGTTAATTGTGAATCCACATTATTCGGTATAGCATTGTAATGATAAACCCATCCCATTTTTGTAAATAACATATCTTCATTTAATATTTCTTTTCTTGCCATATCTTGCATATTAAAACTATATGGCAGTAATTTCAAATCCACATTTTCTTTATGAACAAAAAAGTTTATTACTGGTTGGTCTGTGCCAACTCCAAATGTATCTTGTAAGTTAACTATTAAATCTCTATTTTCCAAGTAAAATTTTATAATTTTTTTATAAAATTCCTTGTGACTCTTATTCATGATTAGAAAACCAGAGTTAAAGTATTCCCAAATAGAAAACTCAAAACCATCAAACAAGTGTTTGCTGTAATTTTCATAACTCCTACAAACCCAATCGTAACTACCATCATTATGTACGGCACAAAACTTATTATCTGATAACTCAAAAAAATTAGGACAATCAGGATGAACTATAGTGTCACAATCAGCAACCAGTATTTGTTCATAATCAATGCCACTATTTTCTAATAAATCAAACACATATAACTTATACCAATTAGGTCTTAAATAATCTGGCTCATATATGTACTCATCCAAAACGAACAACTGACAATCGTTTTTATCACACCATTTTTTCCAAGAATTTATTGAGTGTTCATAAGGTGTAACTCGTGTTGGCACATTTTTATTCTTAATGTTAACCATGAAAACCACATTACTCATAATAACCTCTGTATTTTGTCCAGACTTGTTTCATAATATTGATTCTATCAGTTACAGCAAATCCAGTAAAATGCCACACATTACTATACTTCATGAACAACGGAGTATCATCCTCATTCAACTGCCAGTTATGTCTAAACATCTCTTTTCTATTGATGTGTAATAAATTCCAATCAGGAGATAATAATCTTTTATTAACATCCTCTTTAATCAAAAGATAGTTTATTATGGTTTGGTCACAACCACCACCTTTATTCCACTCATCTAATTCCTTTTTATTCAGAATATAAAAATCTAATATCGTTTCAAAAAATGACAAATGCTCTTTATTAAAAAACATAACTCCTGAATTTATATATTCATAATAATCAACAGTAATATTTGGGAAAAATTTACCATAAACATTTAGACTATCGTTTAACCACCTCAAATTGCTATTATCAGGTACACCACAAAACTCATCATCATACAGCTCAAAGATATTTGGAGCATCCCATCTAACCATCGTATCCGAATCTATAATTCCTATTTTATCATAATCTTTACCAACATCAGTAATACAGAGTTTATTCCATTTAGGATTGCCAAATCTAGAGTCCGATTTTGTCTCTGTTATCAAATCCACTCCATGTTTATCACACCAATATTTCCAAGTGCTTACACAAAATTGACTATAGTCACTACACTTGTGAACTGACGATGGGTGGTCTATCGTTAATATGTAAATTAAGTTTTTCATTTCAAATATTTTTCTTTCAAAGTATTTCTCACACTAGCAAAGCTAAACAACTCATTTAATTTTTTCCAAGCACTTTCAATCACACTAAACCTAAGATTTTCATCCTCAAGATAACTCACAAATATTGATTCAAGTCTGTCCCAATCATTCGTAGCCGTATCTGGATATAAAAAATGATGTGAGTCATTTAACCCACCTATGTTTATTGAACCTACATTTGCAACTTGTTTGCATTGTTGACCTGGTTGTAAATCACTTGGATCTAAATTAAAATGCCACAGATGACCTCTCCATAAATTTACAAAATCATGACTTGACAAATAATCAAATTTCTGATTTTCATAAAGTGGTTTACGATAAACTGGTATGTTGTATTTATTACCAATGTAATTGGCAAAATCTTGTGTAGAACCTCTTCTCTGATGTGTATGTGGCATGTAAGCATATATAGAATTTGTTTTCTCATTTGTATAATAATTTTCAAACATGTAATCCACATTTGTAGGACCAGGTGTAAAATTAATTTCTTTATTTAAATATTTTTGCAACTCTTTAAAGTAAGGAATGTTAGAATAAGGACCACCCAATGGAGCCGGTGCATCAATGTAATCACAATCGTTGAAAAACTTAACTCTATTTTCTGGTCTTTCAGGTCTTGTTAAATGTCCTGAATTAAATGCTGGTGGCACTTCCTTCACGCGCCCCACTATCACGGCGTTTGGGAATTGCTTTCTTATGTTA
>LULO01000299.1_pt1 | contig 55789 bp, 58 predicted proteins | sample 728121 | NCBI WGS metagenome assembly LULO01 (sample SAMN03860287, study PRJNA289734) | marine metagenome | biome: seawater column; feature: ocean; material: water; isolation source: Red Sea water column Station 149 - depth 50m | place: Saudi Arabia: Red Sea | collected 2011-10-15 | depth 50 m | reverse complement strand
GCATGGCGCTGCCCGTCGTCGTGCCAGTGGGCGAGGATACGGCGCAGCGGCTGCGCGACAAGCTGGTCCCCGCGATCGAGGCGCTGCGCGTCGGCGTATCGACCGATCCCGATGCGCATTACGGCCCCGTGGTGACCCAGGCGCACAAGGAAAAGGTCGAAGGCTGGATCGCGTAATGCGCCGACGAAGGCGCCGAGCTGGTCGTCGACGGGCGCGGCTTTACCTTGCAGGGGCATGAAAAGGGCTTCTTCGTCGGCCCGACGCTGTTCGATCATGTCACGCCCGAGATGGAAAGCTACAAGGAAGAAATCTTCGGCCCGGTGCTGCAGATCGTCCGCGCGCCCGATTTCGAAACCGCGCTCGAACTGCCGTCGAAGCATCAGTACGGCAATGGCGTCGCCATCTTCACGCGCAACGGCCACGCCGCGCGCGAATTTGCCGCGCGGGTCAATGTCGGCATGGTCGGCATCAATGTGCCGATCCCGGTGCCCGTCGCCTATCACACCTTCGGCGGCTGGAAACGCTCGGCGTTCGGCGACACCAACCAGCACGGCATGGAGGGGGTCAAATTCTGGACGAAGGTCAAGACCGTGACCGCGCGCTGGCCTGATGGGTCGCCTGACGGCGGCAACGCCTTCGTCATCCCGACCATGGGCTGACGGCGCGCGGGCGATGAAACCGGCCCCCGTCATCGGGCATTTCCTGTTGGGGCGCCGGCCGGTCGCTGGCGCCGTGCAGGAGATCGAATGATGACGCGCTGGCTGTTTTCCGCTCCCTTGTTGCTGCTTGCCGGGTGCAGCGGCGGCAGCGATGACACTGATAACAAGGCGCCCACCGCCCAGGAACAGGCGGCCGATACGCCGGCCGGGCCTTCGCAAAACGCGCCCGCCCAACCGGCGCCCGCCCCGGGCGGCGCCAGCGATGCCGACCTCACCTATGTTGCCGATCCGTCGGTGGCCCCGCCCAAGGCACCCGAAGCGGGAGTCGGTATCGGCGGGCAGGCGATTCCGGTTGCCATCCGCGGTCGCTGGGCGCTGAAGGCAGAGGATTGCGGCGCGCGTCCCGGCACCGACCTGACCGCGCTGGTGATCGACGCAAAGACGCTGCGCTTCTTCGAATCGGCGGGCGATCTGGCGCGGGTTCGCGACCGCGATGCGAACCGCATCGTCGCCGATTATAAATTCAGCGGCGAAGGGCAGCAGTGGGACCGGCTGATGCTGCTCGGCCTCGCCGACGGCGGCAAGACGCTCGTTCGCCGCGATTATGGCGATGGTGCCGCGCCCGATGCGATGCGCTATACCCGCTGCGCCTGACTTGCGAAGAAAGGGAGATATATGATGGACATCCGTTTTCTGACCCTCGCCGCCGTCCTGCCGCTCGCCGCCTGCGCCAGCACAGGGGACGGTTCTCCCTCCGATGCCGGGCCGCCGCCGCCGGCTGCGATGACGTGCAGCGCCGATGCGGCGCAAAGCTATGTCGGGCAGACCGCGAGCCCCGATCTGGGCGGCGCCATCTTGAAAGCGACCGGCGCGCGCACGCTGCGCTGGGGTCCGCCGCGCAGCGCGATGACGATGGATTATCGGCAGGACCGGGTGAACGTCATGTACGACGACGCCTACAAGATCACGCAGGTTACGTGTGGCTGACGGCTCGCGGCGCAATCACGGCTCGGCGTCGCCCTTTGAACCCGTGTACGGCTACAGCCGCGCGGTCCGGGTCGGCAATCGCATCGACGTCGCGGGCTGCGCGCCGATCGAACCCGACGGTTCGTCGACCGTCGGCGACGCCGGAGTGCAGGCCGCGCGCTGCCTGACGATCATTGGCGAAGCGCTCGAAGCCCTGGGCGGCAGCTTCGCCGACGTTGTGCGCACCCGCATGTATATCACCGACGCCGCCGATGCCGATCGCGTCGGGCAGGCGCATGGCGCCATATTCGGCAAGATCCGCCCGGCCGCGACGATGCTCGTCATTCCGGCGCTGATCCGTCCCGAATGGAAAGTCGAAATCGAGGCCGAGGCCATTTTAGAGACAGAGATATGACCGACCAGTTCCAACTCACCGACGACCAGCGCGCGATCCAGGACATGGCGCGCAAGTTCACCGCCGACGCCGTCACGCCCTTTGCGGCCGAATGGGACGAGAAGGCGCATTTCCCGCGCGACGTGATTAAGCAGGCGGCCGAACTCGGCTTCGCGGCGATTTATGTCAGCGAGGAATCGGGCGGTATCGGCCTCGGCCGACTCGAGGCGGCATTGATCATGGAGGCGATGTCCTACGGCTGCCCGGCGACGAGCGCCTTCATCTCGATCCACAATATGGCGAGCTGGATGATCGACAGCTTCGGCGGTTCTGCGGTGAAGGCGAAATATCTTCCCTACCTCGTCACGATGGACCGCATGGCCAGCTACTGCCTCACCGAACCCGGCTCGGGGTCCGATGCCGCCGCGCTCAAGACCACCGCGACGCTCGACGGCGACCATTATATCGTCAACGGCACCAAACAGTTCATCTCGGGCGCCGGCGTCAACGACCTTTATGTGACGATGGTGCGCACCGGCGAGCTGGGACCGAAGGGCATCAGCTGCCTCGTCATCGAAAAGGACATGCCCGGCGTCAGCTTCGGCGCGAAGGAGCGCAAGCTCGGCTGGAACGCCTCGCCGACCGCGCAGGTGATCTTCGACAATGTGAAGGTGCCGGTCGAAAACCGCGTGGGGGCCGAAGGCGACGGCTTCCGCTTTGCGATGGCGGGGCTCGACGGCGGCCGCCTCAACATCGGCGCCTGCTCGCTCGGCGGCGCACAGCGCTGCCTCGACGAGGCGATCGCCTACACCAAGGACCGCCAGCAATTCGGCCAGCCGATTGCGGATTTCCAGAACACCCAGTTCATGATCGCCGACATGGCGACCGACCTCGAAGCCGCGCGCGCCTTGCTCTATATGGCGGCGGCGAAGGTGACTGCAAACGCCCCCGACAAGTCGCGCTTCTCGGCGATGGCGAAGCGGCTGGCGACCGATAACGGCAGCAAGATCGTCAACGACGCGCTGCAATTGTTCGGCGGTTACGGCTATCTGAAGGATTATCCGATCGAGCGTTTCTGGCGCGACCTGCGCGTCCATTCGATCCTCGAAGGGACGAACCAGGTGATGCGAATGATCGTGGGAAGGGATTTGCTACGCCAATGATGAATACGATGCTTCGAGACGCCGCTTCGACAGGCTCAGCGGCTCCTCAGCACAAACGGGTTTCCTTTGCCGCCGTTCGTCCTGAGGATGGACTGAGCCTGGCGAAGGCCCGTCTCGAAGGACCTCTTGTATGACCGACGACATCCTCATCTCGATCGACGGCCATGCCGGCCGCCTGTCGCTCAATCGTCCGAAGGCGATCCACGCGCTCAACCTGCCGATGTGCCGGGCGATGATCGACGCGCTGCTCGAATGGCGCGATGACGATGCCGTCGAGGCAGTGATCATCGACCATAGCGAGGGCCGCGGCTTCTGCGCCGGCGGCGACATTCGCATGCTCGCGGAAAGCGGCGCAAAGGACGGGACGGAGGCGCGGCAGTTCTTCCACACCGAATATCGCCTCAACCATCTGCTCTTCACCTATGCGAAGCCCGTCGTCGCCTTCATGGACGGCATCACCATGGGTGGCGGCGTCGGCATTTCGCAGCCGGCGAAATATCGCGTCGCGACCGAACATACGCGCTTCGCGATGCCCGAAACTGGAATCGGCCTGTTCCCCGACGTCGGCGGCGGCTGGTATCTGCCGCGGCTGGAAGGGCGCGTCGGCGCGTATCTCGCGCTCACCGGCGCGCGGCTTGACGGGGCCGAATGCCTCGCACTGGGCCTCGCCACCCACTATCTGCCCTCCGAAAAGCTCGCCGAGGCGAAGGCGCGCATCGCGCAGCACCCCGATCGCATCGGCGGCATATTGGGCGAGCTGTCGGTCACCGCGCCGCCCGCCGCGATCATTCAGCATATCGACCGGATCAACCGCCTGTTCGCCAGCGACAGCTATGAAGAGATTCTTGCCGCGCTCGAAGCCGATGGCGGCGAATGGGCCGAAAAGGAACTGGCGACGCTCCACGGCAAATCGCCGCAAACCTGCAAGGTCGCGCTCCGCCAGCTCAAGGAAGGCGGTGAGATGCACGACTTCGCCGCGCAGATGACGCAGGAATATGCGATCGGCAGCCGGGTGGTGCAGATGCACGATTTCATCGAGGGCGTCCGCGCGCTGATTGTCGACAAGGACAACAGCCCGAAATGGGACCCGCCGACCCCCGAAGCCGTCACCGACGACTGGATCGACGCGATCTTCGCGCCGTTGCCCGAGAATGAGACATGGACCCCGCTACCATAAACTCGTCACCCCGGACTTGATCCGGGGTCCATTCTGCCTTGGTGGGAGGAATGGATGCCGGATCAAGTCCGGCATGACGAAAATCCGGAGATACCGAATGACCTACGAATCCCTCCTCGTCGAACAGCGCGGCGCCGTCACGCTCGTCACGCTCAACCGCCCGCAGGCGCTCAATGCCCTGAACTCCGATGTGCTTGACGACCTGATCGCTGCCTTCGCGGCGTTCGAGGCCGATGACAGCCAGCGCTGCGCCGTCCTCACCGGATCGGGCGACAAGGCGTTTGCCGCGGGTGCCGACATCAAGGAAATGGCCGACAAGCCCGCCGCCGATTTCTATCTCGAGGACTTCTTCTCGAAATGGACGAGCGACTTCGTGAAGAAGGTGCGCAAGCCGTGGATCGCCGCCGTGAACGGTTTTGCCTTGGGCGGTGGCTGCGAACTGGCGATGATGGCCGACTTCATCATCGCCAGCGACAAGGCGAAATTCGGCCAGCCCGAAATCAAGCTCGGCGTCGCCCCCGGCATGGGCGGGTCGCAGCGTCTGACCCGCGCGGTCGGCAAGGCGAAGGCGATGGAAATGTGCTTGACCGGCCGGATGATGGATGCCGCCGAAGCCGAGCGTTCGGGCCTCGTTGCGCGCGTGGTCGCGCATGAAACGCTGGTCGACGAAGCGGTGAAGACCGCGAGCCTGATCGCAGGCATGCCGCCGATGGCCGCGATGGTGAACAAGGATATGGTCAATGCCGCGTTCGAAACGACGCTCGACCAGGGCCTTCTCTACGAACGCCGCCTGTTCCAGATCCTCGCCGCGACCGAGGACAAGGCCGAAGGCATGGCCGCCTTCATCGAAAAGCGCGAAGGCGTGTGGAAGGGGCGGTGATCGTCTCGAATGTAGTCCATTTTTTGAGTGAAAAGCTGTGTGCCCCCGCGAAGGCGGGGGCCCATCATCGGACGGCGCAATTTCAAACTGCCGGATGATGGATCCCCGCCTTCGCGGGGACACACAAGCCTTTGAGGTTTGTGGAGAGAGTTATGAAAATCGCCTTTATCGGACTCGGCAATATGGGCGGCGGGATGGCCGCGAACCTTGCGAAGGCGGGCCATGACGTCCGCGCCTTCGACCTCAGCGAAGAGGCGCTGACGCGGGCGGTCGAAGCCGGCTGCACGCGCGCCGCATCGGCGGCCGAGGCGGTGACCGGCGCCGAGGCCGTCGTCACCATGCTCCCCGCGGGCAAGCATGTTGCAGGGGTCTATGAGGCCGACGTCTTCCCCAACGCCGCGCCCGGCACCTTGCTGCTCGATTGCTCGACGATCGACGTCGCGACCGCGCGCGCGAATATCGAGGCGGCGACGGCGAAGGGCCTCGTCGCGGTCGATGCACCGGTTTCGGGCGGCATCGCGGCCGCCAATGCGGGCACGCTGACCTTCATGGTTGGCGGCACCGACGAGGGCTTCGCGCGCGCCGAACCGATCCTCGCGAAAATGGGCAAGGCGGTGATCCACGCCGGCGACGCGGGTGCGGGGCAGGGCGCGAAGATCTGCAACAACATGCTGCTCGGCGCCTCGATGATCGCGACGTGCGAAACGCTTGCGCTCGCGCAGAAGCTCGGGCTCGATCCGCAGAAATTCTTCGACATCGCCAGCGTGTCGTCGGGGCAATGCTGGTCGCTCACCAGCTATGCGCCGCTCCCCGGCGTCGGGCCGACGACGCCCGCCGACAATGATTATAAGGGCGGGTTCGCCGCTGCCCTGATGCTCAAGGACCTCCGCCTCGCGATGGAAGCGGCGGCGAGCGTCGAGGCTGAGGTGCCGATGGGGTCGAAGGCCCGCGAACTCTATGAAGCGTTCGTCGCCGCCGACGAAGGCGGGCACGATTTTTCCGCGATCATCAAGACATTGCAGGATTGAGCCGCAACGCCGCCCGTGACGGTTTGGGGTCGATTCCGGCCATGCAACCCGGATCGACGGCGAACGGCGGTTTTGGGGTGGAAGGCGGACGTTAGGTCAAAGGCTCGGTTCTATCGCCAATATGGAGGTCGCCTTCGCGAACGGTGAACCAGCGTTGCGGGCCGTTGCGACAGTCCACCAGATACCATCGCGGCTGACCCTCGGTGGTCGAGAAGGTTAGGCGGCGTGGACAAATTGCGGTCTCAAGGGCATCGGTGACCAAACACGCCGAATGCTTCCGTGATAGAGTTGGCTTCAGCTTTCCAGCGCACCGACCATATTGTCGTGCAGATCGTATTCCCCCGTTGGATATCAGCCGAGCGATAGCCATCGGGACCCAGCGGGCTGATCTCAAATCCGTTTTTCTGTAGCTCTGCGATAACGATTTTCTCGGCCGAGCCTACGGGATATGCGGATTTCACTCGCTGATCGAAGACCTTCTGGGCAACGCGAACGTCAGCAGGAAGTTTATCGGCAATAGGCGGCAGAGGCTGGCTCGAAGCACTACTGCAAGCGGTCGTGAGGCCAAATATCATTGTGAGGAAATAGTAGCGCATGCGGGCATGGTATTGACTGCGGCTTTGAGCCGCAGTCAAGCGATGCTGTTGACGCAGGCAATGAGCATTGATTCAAGGCTGCTTTTTGGGAGGCAGGCTTGAGCATGGGCGATCTCACAGAGGAAGAATGGCGCGTTCTGAAGGTCTTGTTACCATTGAGCCTGAGAACCGTGGCCGAGGTCGTCTGCTTTGGGGTGGTTAGCTGCCATCCCTTCTAAAGGGACGCTTCCGATTTATCTTCCGGGCTAGGGGCCAAGGTTGACGAAGCTCAAATCTGCCTAGTTCCTGCGCCGCGTCGTCATCACCTCTTCGTGCCGCACGTCGTAGCCAATGTCGGTAACCCGCAAGATCGCCGACATAGAATAGTGAGAGCGCAAGGTTCTGCGCAGCATTTGTCTCACCTTGTCGATATGCTCGGAGCATTAGGCCGATGGGGCTGTTGGGATCATTAGGCCGTCCAAGTTCCGCGCGTGTGCCCTCCTCTGTCATCCGGGCTGCTAAGCTCAACATGGAGGGGGCGTAGCGACGATGCGCGAGAGTATATAGGATCGGTATGCCAAAGCCGTTCGCTTTACCATCAAGGCCAGCCGGCCGTTCACCCGCCGCACCTCGGCCGGGGCCACTATGCGCGCGCGGGCGATGCCCACGGCGCTTGCCTGCGGCGGCGGGGCTTGCGCCGCCGTCGGTGCGCCCGCGGCGACGAGCAGGGCGAGGGCGAAGGACATGGCATTCATGCTCTGCCCTAACGGCCGATGCCGCCATGATCTTAACCCTGAATCGCTGCTGTTTTTGCGGGCGGTCGCCGTGATTTTGACAAAAGAAGGGCCGCCTGACCCAAGCGGGGACAGGCGGCCCTTGCTTCGTTTCGTGCTGGCTTAGAAGCCCGCTTTCGCCGCGGCCTTCTCGGCGAGCAGCGGTGCCACGGTAAAGCCGTGCTTTTCCAGCGCCGCGGCGATCTTGTCGGTGCCTTCAAGGCCCGCCCAGAACATCGGACCGCCGCGATAGACCGGCCAGCCATAGCCATAGATCCACACCACATCGATGTCGCTGGCGCGCTGTGCCTTGCCTTCGGCGAGGATCAGGGCGCCTTCGTTGACCATCGGATAGAGCGTGCGTTCGACGATTTCCTGATCGCTGATCTCGCGCTTCTGGATGCCCGCCTTCTGGCGGAACTCCTCGATGATCTCGGCAACGCGCGGGCTTTCCGACGGATTGCGCTTGTCGTCATAGTCATAGAAGCCCGCCTGCTTCTTCTGGCCCCAGCGGCCCTCGGCGCACAGCGCGTCGCGGATGCTCTCGATCCGGTTCGGGTCGCGGTGCCAGCCGATGTCGACGCCGGCAAGATCGCTCATCTGGAACGGTCCCATCGGCATGCCGAAATCGACATGCACCTTGTCGACCTGCGCCGGGGTCGCGCCTTCGAGCAACAGCTTCTGCGCCTCGATCTGGCGCGGTGCGAGCATGCGATTGCCGATGAAGCCGTGGCAGACGCCCGCGACGACGGCGACCTTGCCGATCTTCTTGCCGATCGCCATCGCGGTGGCCAGCACGTCGGGCGCGGTCTTGTCGCCGCGCACCACTTCGAGCAGCTTCATCACATTGGCGGGCGAAAAGAAGTGCATGCCGAGCACGTCGCCGGGGCGGCTCGTCGATGCCGCAATCTCGTTGACGTCGAGGTAGCTGGTGTTCGACGCCAGGATGGCGCCGGGCTTCGCGATCTTGTCGAGTTTGCCGAAGATGTCCTTCTTGACGTCCATATTCTCGTAGACCGCCTCGATGATGAGATCGCAGTCGGCGAGCGCGTCGAGTTCGAGAGCGGGGGTGATGAGCCCCATCATCTGATCGACCTGTTCGGGCTTGAAGCGGCCCTTCGCGGCGCTGGCGTCATAATTCTTGCGCACCACGCCCAGACCGCGGTCGAGTGCTTCCTGCTGCATCTCGACGATGGTGCAGGGAAAGCCCTTTTGCAGGAAATTCATCATGATGCCGCCGCCCATCGTGCCGGCGCCGATGATGCCGACCTTCTTGATGTCGCGCAGCTGCGTGTCCTTGGGCAGGCCGTCGATCTTCGCCGCCTGGCGTTCGGCGAAAAAGATGTGGCGCTGCGCCGCCGACTGGCTGCCCATCATCAGCTTCATGAATTCCTGGCGTTCGAAGGCGAGCCCTTCGTCGAAGGGCAGGCGCGTCGCCGCCTCGACGCAGGCGAGGTTTGCATAAGGCGCCTCGAACCCGCGCCAGCGCTTCGCGTTCGCGGTTTTCAGCTTTTCGATGACGCCGACGTCGCCGAACACGGCGCGCTCGCGCGTCGGACGCGGGCCGTCGGCGATCTTGGCGCGGGCAAAGGCGATCGCGTCGGCGGCAAGGCTGTCCTCACCCGCCAGTTCGTCGACAAGGCCCATATCCTTCGCGCGTGGCGCGGGGACGGGGTCGCCGAGCGAGGTCATCGTCGCGGCGGCTTCGACCCCGACGACGCGCGGCAGGCGCTGCGTGCCGCCCGCGCCGGGCAGCAGGCCCAGCTTCACCTCGGGCACGCCGAGCTTCGCCGACGGGACCGCGACGCGATAATGACAGACGAGCGCGGTTTCGAGGCCGCCGCCGAGCGCGGTGCCGTGGATCGCGGCGACGACCGGCTTGGTCGCGGCTTCGATCATGTTGAGTACGGCGTTGAAGTCGGGACCGCGCGGCGGCTTGCCGAATTCGCTGATGTCGGCGCCGGCGATGAAGGTTGCGCCATCGCAGCGCAGCACGATCGCCTTGACGCTGTCATCGGCGAGCGCGGCTTCGAAATTATCCTTCAGCCCCTGCCGGACATGCCACGACAGGGCGTTGACCGGGGGATTGTTGACGATGACGACGGCGATCTCGCCATCCTTTTGCATCGTGACGGAAACGGGGGTTTCTTCGGACATGGGAAAGCTCCTCTCAATCTAAAGCCTGTCAGCAAAGCCTGTGCTCCCGCGAAGGCGGGGGTCCATCACCGGACGGCACGATCTGGCACCGGCGGGAGATGGGTCCCCGCCTTCGCGGGGACACGGCCTTTTTCATTCGAACATATACATCATTTCAGTCGTCGATCGCGGCGTGGACGAGCGTCTTGACCTCGCGCCGCACGGGATAGGTGGACGAGGGCATGAGCTGGGTCATGAACACCATGCAGATTTCTTCGACCGGATCGACGAAGAAGCCGGTCGAAAACATGCCGCCCCAATAGAAATCGCTCGCCGAGCCGGGGATGCCCGCCGCCGCCGGGTCGAGCGTGACCGCGAAGCCGAGCCCGAAGCCGACCCCAGCATTTTCGTCCTCGCTAAAGATGCCGACGCTGTGCTGCGTCAGGTCGCCACCGCCGACGAGGTGGTTCGCGGTCATCAGGGCGAGCGTCTTGCGGCTGATGATCCGCGTGCCGTCTAGCTTGCCGCCGCCGAGCAGCATCAGGCAGAAACGGTGATAGTCGGCGAGCGTCGAGACGAGCCCGCCGCCGCCCGAATGAAAGCTGCGGTCTTTCGCCCAGCGGCTGCGGTCGCCGCTGTCGAAGCCCTTCATCTTGTCCTTCGGGTCGAAGGCGTAGCAGTCGGTCAGCCGATGCTGTTTGTCCGCAGGCACCTTGAACCCGGTATCGACCATGCCGAGAGGGCCGAAGATGCGCTCTTGCAGCACCTGGGCAAAGGGCTTGCCCTCGATCCGCTCGATCACCGCGCCGAGGACGTCGGTCGCCATCGAATAATTCCAGTGCGCGCCGGGATCGAACTGCAGCGGGATTTTCGCGAGCCCCGCGATGAAGCTGTCCATCGTATAATCGGCGTCGAAATCGTCGATCTTGGTCTTGCGATAGGCGGCGTCGACCGGGGTGCGCTCCTGAAAGCTGTAGGTGAGGCCGGCGGTATGGCGCAGCAGGTCGACCATCAGGATCGGGCGCACCGGCGGCCGGGTCAGGAAGGGCACATTGCCGCCGCCCGCGACGAAGACGCCGGTGTCCTTGAACTCGGGGCAATATTTGATCAGCGGATCGGACAGCGCGACCTTGCCCTCCTCGACCAGCATCATGAAGGCGGTGCTGGTGATCGGCTTGGTCATGCTGGCGATGCGGAAGATCGCATCCTCTTTCAGCGCCTCGCCCGGACGCGCGTCGCCGATACACGACAGATGCGCGATCTCGCCGCGCCGCGACACCAGCGTCGCCGCATGCGGCAGGCGGCCGGCGCCGACATATTTGGCGTCGAGAAAGGCGGGAATGCGGTCCAGCCGCGCGGTATCGAATCCGTGGGTCATGAGATTAATTCCAAACTGAACAAGCTGTGTGCACCCGCGAAGGCGGGTGCCCATCACCGGATGGTGCAAGTTCGAACCGACCAGAGATGGGTCCCCGCCTTCGCGGGGACACACGGCCTATACCGGAGTCTGTCATTTACGAGCCACCTTCAATGCGATGTCTGGCCGAGAAGCTGGCGCGTCACGGGGTGCGAACTGGTGAGGCCCCCGTCGACCGCGATCGCCTGTCCGTTGACGTAGCTTGCCTGGTCGCTGAGCAGGAAGAGCGCGACATTGGCGAGCTCCTCGGGCTGGCCGGCGCGCTTCAGCGGGTTGAGCTGGCCAATCTTGTGGGTGACGCCCTTCTCCTTTGCATAGTCGAAGGTCGGTTTGGTCATCCCGGTTTCGGTGAGGCCGGGGCAGATCGCGTTGACGCGCACATTGGCCGAAGTCATCTGCTGCGCTGCCGTCTTGGCGAGGTTGATGACCCCCGCCTTCGACGCCGAATAGGCGGCCGGGCCGGCGCCCGAATTGATCCCCGCGACGCTCGCGGTCAGCAGGATCGCGCCGCCGCGGCCCTGATCGACCATCGCCTTGCCCGCATGTTTCACCATCAGCGCCGGGCCGATCAGGTTGACGCGCAGCGTTTCGGCCCAGGCATCGGGCGAGATGTCGAAGATGCCGCCCATGTCGCCGATGATCCCGGCGTTGGCGAAGGCGATGTCGATCCCGCCGTAATTTTCCTGTGCGGTCGCGACCAGCCGTGCAACATCAGCCTCGACCCCGGCATCGATTTCCAGCGCGACGACAGTGCCGCCCGCGTCCTTTACCGCCTGCGCCGTGTCATGCACCGCCGCGCTCTTGTCGCCGATGACGAGTTTCGCGCCTTCGGCGGCGAAGCGCAGCGCGCTTGCCCGGCCGATGCCGCTGCCCGCGCCGGTAATGATCGCGATCTTGCCGTCCAATGCGCCCATCATGCGCCTCCCGATATCGTGGCTCCGCCATCGCAGACGATGGTCTGGCCGGTTGTGAATGCCCCCGCCTTGCTGGCAAGAAAGACCGCCGCGCCGGCGATCTCGTGCGGTTCGCCGATGCGCTTCAGCGTCGAAGCCGCGGTGGAGCGCCGAAGATTTTCTTCATTTTCCCACAGCGCGCGCGCCATGTCGGTGCGGATCAGGCCGGGCGCGATGCAATTGACGCGGACGCCCCTGGGGCCGAACTCGACCGAGAAATTGCGCGCCACCTGCATGTCCGCCGCCTTGGAAATCCCGTAGGCCCCGATGATCGGCGATCCCTTGAGCCCGCCGATCGAACTGATGATCGTGATCGATCCTTCGCCGCGTTCCAGCATTTCGGGTGCGACCATCGAAATCAGCCAGTGGTTGGACAGGATATTATTGTCCATGATCTTGCGGAACTGGTCGTCGCTGATGCCGAGGCCGGGACCATAATAGGGGTTCGACGCCGCGTTGCAGACGAGCGCGGTGATCTTGCCGAAGGCGGCGCGCGTCGCGTCGACGAGATGCTGCAGATCCTCCTTCGACGAGATGTTCGCGGCAACCGCAATCGCGGTGCCTTCGCCAAAGCGCGCGTTGATCGCCGCCGCCGTCTGATCGCACGCATCCTGCTTGCGGCTCGAGATGACGACCTTGGCGCCCTGTTCGGCCATCGCTTCGGCGGTCGCCTTGCCGATGCCGCGCGACGATCCGGTGATCAGCGCGACCTGTCCGGTCATGTCGAACAGGCTCATGCGCCGGCCTTCTGCGCGAAGTGCCACGCCTTTTGCGCCAGCGGCAGGACGCGTTCGGACATCGCCTTGGCATGGGCGGACGATGCGGTGCCGTCGATGACGCGCTTCTTGATCCCCTGCATGATGCCGGCGAGGCGGAAGAAATTATAGGCGAAATACCAGTTCATGTCGGGAACGCTGTCGCGCCCTGTCGCGGCGCAATAGCGATCGACCACCTCGTCGAGCTCCGGAATGCCGAGCGCCGCGCGGTCGAGGGTGCGCGTCTGTTCGGGCAAGGTCGCGGGCAGCCATTCGATCAGCCGTTCCATCTCGTCCATCGTCTCGGTCTCGGAGAGGCGATACTGTTTGGTCCAGCGATCGACCTGGCGGCCGAAATAATTGCCCGGCTTGCCGAAGTCCGAAAGCCCGGCGGCTTCGACATCGACGCTGTGCAGTGCGGCGAGCGCGTCGATCATCGCGAAATAGGTCGCGCGGCGATTTTCGGGGGTCGACCCCGGCATCGATCCATCCCAGATGGTATGGCCGTCGACCATCCCCATCACATAGAACCAGCTGCCGACCACGCTGTCGTCGGTGCACAGGCCATATTGGCGCGCGACCGGATAGCCCATCTTGTGAAGCCCCGCCTGAACCTTATATTCGCGGTCGACGGCGTGCGCCGACGGGAGCAGCGGACCGAAGGGTTTGCGCCGCAGCACATAATTGCCCGACGGCGCCGAAATCTTGTAGGTCGGGTTCGACTGGCCGCCGGCAAATTTGCTCTGCGTCAGCGGGCCTTCGAACCCTTCGACATTGGCTTCCATCCAGGCGGTCAGCTTCGCCTCGTCGAGGACGTCGGCCCCCTGGGGCGCGACGGTGCCGCTGAAGGCCTTTTGCGCGTCGATTGTTTCCGTCATTGGTCGAACACGATCACCGACCGCGCGGCATCGCCCTTTCGCATCTTGTCGAAGCCTTCGTTGACCCGGTCGAGCGGGATCGTCTCGGCAACGATGCTGTCGAGATCGAGCAGGCCGCGCAGGTAGAAATCGACGAGCCGCGGAATGTCGACCGGGAAGCGGTTGCCGCCCATGATCGCGCCCTGCAGCTTCTTGCCCGAAAGCAGGTCCATTGCGCCCAGCCCGACCTTTTCGGACAGCGGCATCATGCCCAGGATCGTCGCGGTGCCGCCGCGGCGCAGCGACGCAACCGCGAGGCTGGCGGAGGCGGGGCGCCCGACCGCTTCGACCGCATGGTCGACGCCGCCCTTGGTCATTTCGACGATCTGTTTGGCGGCATCGTCGGCGAGCGCATCGACGACATCGGTCGCGCCCAGCTTCATCGCCAGTTCGCGCTTTTCGGGAACCGGGTCGGCGGCGATGATGCGTCCGGCGCCTGCGATCTTGGCGGCGTTGATCGTCGCGAGCCCGACGCCGCCGCAACCGACGACCGCGACCGTTTCGCCCGGCGTCACCTTGCACGCGTTGAAGATGGTGCCCGCGCCGGTCGTGACCGCGCAGCCGATCACCGCCGCGCGGTCGAGCGGCATTTCGGGATCGATCGCGACGCACGCATGTTCGTGGACCAGCATCACCTCCGAAAAGGCGCTGAGGTTGAGCATCTGGTTCACCGGCGATCCGTCGGGGCGCGTGATGCGCGGGGCCGATCCGACCGGCCGGCGCGTCTCGCCGCCAAGGCACAGCGACATGCGGCCGGTAACGCAGAACTCGCAATGGCCGCAAAAGGCGCTGAGGCAGGTGACGACCGCGTCGCCCGGCTTCACCGTGCGGACTTCGCTGCCCACCGCCTCGACGATCCCGGCGGCTTCATGGCCGGGGATGGCGGGCAGGGGGTGCGGATAGGCGCCGTCGATGAAGTGCAGGTCCGAATGGCAAAGCCCGCAGGCGGCGGTGCGGATGCGCACCTCGTGCGGACCGGGCTTGTCGACGACAACCTCCTCGATGACGAGGGGCTTGCCGGGTTCGATCAGGACGGCGGCTTTGGTCAATGTATCTTCTCCGTTCGGTTCGAGCGACATCGAGAACCGGTTGTGGCCGTTCGTGTCTCGACTTCGCGCGACACGAACGGACGTGGGACGGTTTAACGCGTAACGCCGATGTCGCCCGACGAGAAACGATCGTCCTGCGCGGCGGGCGAATGTTTTGCCAGCTCGATGCGCGCGATGGCGCGGGCGTGGACTTCGTCGGGACCGTCGGCGATGCGCAGCGTGCGCTGGCCGGCATACATTTTGGCGAGGCCGAAATCTTCGCTGACGCCGCCGCCGCCATGTGCCTGGATCGCATCGTCGATGATCTGCAGCGCCATGTTCGGCGCCTGCACCTTGATCATCGCGATCTCGGCCGCGGCCGACTTGTTGCCGACCTTGTCCATCATGTCGGCGGCCTTCAGGCACAGGAGGCGCGTCATTTCGATGTCGATGCGCGCGCGGGCGATGCGCTGTTCCCAGATGCTGTGTTCGGCCACCGTCTTGCCGAAGGCGACGCGCGACTGGAGCCGCTTGCACATCCGTTCGAGCGCTTCTTCGGCGACGCCGATCGTGCGCATGCAATGGTGGATACGCCCCGGCCCGAGGCGGCCCTGCGCAATCTCGAAGCCGCGGCCTTCGCCGAGCAGCATCGCATCCTCGGCCTTGACGCGAACGTCCTTGAGCTCGATTTCCATATGGCCGTGCGGCGCATCGTCATAGCCGAAGACGGGCAGGTGGCGCAGGATGTTGATGCCCGGCGCGTCCATCGGGACCGCCAGCATCGATTGCTGCGCGTGGCGCTTGGCGCCGAAGTCGGTCTTGCCCATGACGATCGCGACCTTGCAGCGCGGATCGCCCGCGCCCGACGACCACCATTTGACGCCGTTGATGACATAGTCGTCGCCGTCGCGTTCGATCCGCGTTTCGATGTTCGTCGCATCGGACGAGGCGACCGCGGGTTCGGTCATCAGGAAGGCCGAACGAATCTCGCCATTCATCAGTGGGGCGAGCCATCTGTCCTTCTGCGCGCGGGTGCCATAGCGGTGGAAGACTTCCATATTGCCCGTGTCGGGCGCCGAGCAGTTGAATACCTCGCTCGCGAAGCCGACGCGGCCCATTTCCTCGGCGCACAGCGCATATTCGAGGTTGGTGAGCCCCGGCCCTTCGAATTCGAACGTCTCGTCGACATGATGGTGCGCGCTGCTGCGCGGCGGCATGAACAGGTTCCAGATGCCGGCGGCCTTCGCCTCGGCCTTCAGATCCTCGACCACCTGGATGACTTTCCAGCGGTCGCCGCTCGCATCCTGCTGTTTGTAGGTCGCAACGGCGGGGCGGATCTTGCGGTCGATGAACTCGCGCACCCGGTCGCGCCAGTGCACCTGCCGGTCGGTGAAGTCGAAATCCATCGCTGCATCCTTTCCCTTTACGTTCACGTAAGCCTTTGGACCGATTCGCCCCTCTTTGCCAAGACCCGCGGCGCAGAAAATTGCCCCGGCATCGCTGCCCGCGCAATCTTCCGTTACGGCCGCGGCCCTTGGCTATCGGCCGCTGCGCCGCCCGTCGAGGCGAGGGCGGCGAGCCGTGCCTCGTGGCTGGCCCGGTCGATCGGATACCGCCGCAGCAACAGCGCCGACATGATCGAGATCAAAACCATCGCCCCGGCAAAGGTCCACGCCATCCCGGTCGCGGTGCCCGGTGCCAGATCCTCGGGCCGTACCCGCTCGCCGAGTCCCGACAGGGCGATGATCTGGCCGACGAGGAAGATGCCGAGCGCCTGCCCGAATTTCTGCGTCATCAGATAGCCCGAAAAAAACACGCCTTCGATGCGCGTGCCATGCTCGACCTCATGCGCCTCGACGATTTCGGCGACCATCGACGAGGCCGAAATCGTTGCCACGATCATGCCGAACAGCGACACGGTCATGAACGACAGCAGCAAGGCCATCGAGGGCCAGCTGCCGAGTTCGATCCACCACCCCAGATTGCGGGCGGCATAGGGCAGAAAGCCGACCACGGTGCCGAAGGCGATCGCCGCGACCGCCGTATCGCGCTTGCCGAGACGGCGATGCGCGGGCCCGACAGCCAGGAAGGCGGCAAAGACGGCAAGCGCCAGGCCCGCGGGATACCAGGCAAGCTGATCGTCGGTGAGCCGCCAGACATAGAGCATCATATAGTTGGTTGCCGCGATCGACGTCGCATAGCTGGTGACGAGGAACAGCGCGCCGCTGGTCAGTGCGAGAAAGGCGGGATTGCGGAAGGCAAGCAGGATATCGGCGAGCATCGCGATCCCGTGCCGCTGCACCGGCGGCCGCGGCGGCAGCGCGACGACGCGGCGATGCTGACCCAGTGCCGATCCCAGCGTCGAAACGAGGATCATCGCCGCGCCGAACAGGCCGAACGCCGAATAGCCAGAAGGATCGAGCAGCCCGTTCTGCGCCGGATCGTCGGATTTTAGGAAATAGCCATAAGCAAGCGCGGTGGCGACCAGCCCGCCGAGCCAGCCGAAGAGAAAGCGATAGCGCATCAGCGCAGTGCGCTCGTCATAGTCGCGCGTCAGTTCGGCGACGAGCGAGATCGACGGAATTTCGCACGCCGACACCAGGATGCGGACCGCGATCACATTGAGCGCGAGACCCAGCGTCGAATGGGCCGCGATGTCGGGCGACATCCACAATAGCGCCCAGGCGATCGCCATCGGCACGGCGGCGCCATAGAGCCAGGGCAGCCGCCGCCCGATCCGCGTGCGCGTCGCATCCGACAGGCGCCCGATCAACGGATCGACCATTGCATCGACGAGCATCGCGCCGATCAGGATCAGCGACACGATGCGCGGATCGAAACCGAGCACCTGATTGTAATAGATCATGAAGAAGGTGGTGAGACCCGCCTCCTTGATACCGAGCGCGACTGCCCCCGCGCCATGCGCAACCTTGATGCGCGTTGGCAGCGCGCCCGGAATGTCTCCCTGGGTCATCGCGGGTCGTCGATCGGCGCGACCGCGAGCGCGGCCACCCGCGCCTCATGATCTTCGCGATTGATCGGATAATGGCGGAAGATCAGCGACGACAGGATCGCGAACAGGATCACCAGCACGCAATAATAGAGCGAAAAATTGTCGATCACCGATTCAGGCACCTTGGCGGGGTCGGCCTTTTCGGGGATGCCGGCCAGATCGACCAGCATCCCGGTGATGAAGATGCCGAGGCCGGTCGCGCATTTCTGCATGAAGAAATTACCGGCAAAGAAGGTGCCTTCGCTGCGGCGCCCGGTCTGCATTTCCGACGCTTCGACGATGTCCGCGATCATCGACCCGCCCGAAATCATCACCGCCACGCTGAACAGGTTGGCGAGGAAGAAAAAGGCGAACAGGCCGGCGGTCGATGCGGTGCTGCCCTCGACGGGCCAGAGATCGAAATGACGCAGCAGGAAAGGGGCCACCCAAAAGGCCATGCCGATCAGCCCGCCGCTGATTGCGGTCGCGCGCTTGCCGAAGCGCTGATGCGCCGGGCCGACGAGCAGGAAGGTGCCGACAACACTTGCGAACAGGACCCATGGATAGAGCATGAAGGCTTCGGGCGAAAAGCGCCAGATGAAGATATACAGATAGTTGGAGATCGAGAAGGTGACCCCCTGACTGGTATAGGCGATCGCGCCGGCGCCGAGCAGGACGAGGAAGGCCGGATGCGTCAGCGCTTCGCGGATTTCGCGGAAAGCGGTGCCGAGGCTGAGCGCGGAGGGCTTGCGATCGGGCCAGCGTGCCGCCCAGCGATGCTGGCCCGCTGCCGAGATCAGCACCGTCGCGGCCATCAGCAGGCCGCCGACCAGTCCATATTGATAATAGCCCTCGACCTGCAGCAGCGATTTGGCGAGGAAGACGTCATAGGCAAGGAAAAGCATCAGCAGGCCGCCGGCCCAGCCGAACAGATAACGGTAGCGCATCAGCGTCGTCCGCTCGTCATAGTCGCGCGTCAGTTCGGGGAGCAGCGCGACCGAAGGCACTTCGCAGCAGGACACCAGGCTGCGCACGATCACCGCGACGATCACCAGATGCCAGAAGCCGGGGGTCCCGTCGGTGCCCGGGGTCCATAGCGCGAACCAGGCGAAGGCGAGCGGGATAGGCGCGAGATAAAGCCAGGGCAGGCGCCGGCCCCAGCGCGTGTGGGTCTGGTCCGACAGATAGCCGATGACCGGATCGACGAAGGCGTCGAGAACCAGCGCCAGCATCAACGCGAAGCTGACAAGCTTCGCATCCATGCCGAGAACCTGATTGTAGAACAGCAGCAGAAAGGTCGAAAAGCCGTTGTCCTTCACGCCATAGGCGATGCTGCCCAGGCCGTGATACATTTTGAGGCGGAGCGGCAGCGGAGCCGCGGGCGCAGGCTGCGCCGCCGCCGTCGCGGTCACGCGGCGGCTCCGGCCTTGGCCGCATCCTCCATGGCTATCAGGGCGTCGAACAGGCCGGGCGCTTCGGGATCCCAGGCGTGGCGCTGGCCGATCGTCAGGCCGCCGTCGACCAGCATATGCGTGCCGGTCATGAAGCTCGCCTCCTCGCTCGCCAGATAGGCGACGGCGTTCGCGATGTCGTCGGGCTGGCCGCCGCGCGCGACCGGCTGCGCGTGCGCGCTCATTTCGGCGATCACCGCCTTGGCCGCATCCTTGCTTTCGTCGGGCACCTCGAGCGAGGTGGTGAAGATATTGGTGTTGATGAAGCCGGGGCAGATCGCGTTCACGCGGATGCCATATTGGGCAAGATCGGTCGCCGCGACCTTGGTCAGATGCAGCACGCCCGCCTTGGCGACGGCATAGGCGGTCGGCGAATAGCCGGCGCCGAGCGCCGCGACGCTCGCAGTGTTGACGATCGCGGCGCCTTTGCGGCCCTTCATATGGGGCGCGGCATAGCGGATGCCCATCGCGACCGATTTGAGGACGAGGTTCATCGTCCAGTCCCATCCGTCGGGCGTGATTTCGTCGATCGGGGCGCGGTCGCCGCCTGCGGCGGCATTGTTGAACACGATGTCGATGCCGCCGCCGCGCTTCGCAGCTTCGTCCATCAGCGCTTCGATGTCCGACGCGACGGTGACGTCGCACCGGATGAATTCGATCCGGCCGTTCGACGCCGCGGCAAGCGCCTGACCGCCCGCCTCGTCGATGTCGGCGGCGAAAACATGGGCGCCTTCGCCCGCGAGTTTCAGAACGGCCGCCTTGCCGATACCCGATGCTGCGCCGGTGACGACGGCGACCTTGCCTGCGAATCGCATTTCCTGCTCTCCCGTTTTCTTTTGCCACTCAGCTTAGGCGCATGGGAGGGCGCGTCAACGGCCCGCAATCGGACGCTACGGCGCCGTAACGGCAGCGCGGCGCAGCCAAGTTGACGCTTGCGTAAAGCGGGCGACTCCCCTTAGTTTGCGCGCCAGAAGAGGAGCCCGAAAGATGAGCGATCAGGACGCTTTTCGCGCCGAAGTGCGCGCCTGGCTGGAAGCCAATTGTCCCCCCGAAATGCGCGAACCCGTCCGCGACGAAGGCGATGTGTGCTGGGGCGGCCGCAAATGGGTTTTCAAGAATGACGCCCAGAAACAATGGCTCGAAGCCTGCGCCGCAAAGGGCTACACCGTTCCCGATTGGCCGAAGGAATATGGCGGCGCCGGGCTGACCCCCGAACAGACCAAGATCCTGAAACAGGAAATGAAGCGCATCAACGCGCGCTCGCCGCTCGACAGCTTCGGTATCTGGATGCTCGGCCCCGCGCTGCTCAAATTCGGGACCGAAGAGCAGAAGGTCCATTATCTGAACCAGATCGCGCGCGGCGAAATCCGCTGGTGTCAGGGCTATTCGGAACCCGGCTCGGGCAGCGACCTCGTCTCCTTGCAGACCTTCGGCGAGGACAAGGGCGATCACTGGGTCGTCAACGGATCGAAGATCTGGACCAGCTATGCCGACAAGGCCGACTGGATCTTCTGCCTCGTCCGCACCGACAAGGCGAACAAATATCAGGGCATCCCCTTCATGCTCTTCGACATGGAGAGCAAGGGCGTCACGACCAAGCCGATCCTGCTGATTTCGGGCAATTCGCCCTTCTGCGAAACCTTCTTCGACGATGTCGAAGTGCCCAAGACGCAGTTCGTCGGCGAGATCAACCGCGGCTGGGACGTCGCCAAATATCTCCTCGGCCACGAACGCGAGATGATCTCGGGCGGCGGTGCCGGCGGCGATATGGTCAGCATCGGCGGCACCTTTGCCAAGGCGATCGGCAAGAACGACCATGGCGAACTCGACGATCCGATCCTGCGCGCCGAAATGGCGGCGTTCGACGTCGACGTCTTTGCCTATCGCGCGATGGGCGAACGCTTCATGGACATGTGGAAGACCGGCCGCGCACACCCCGCCTCGTCGAACATGATGAAATATGTCGGGACCGAGCTCAACAAGCGCCGCCACGAACTCGTCATGTCGGGCGGTGGCAGCGAAGCGCTCGAATGGGACAGCCCCGAAACGAAGGGCGGCGCCCGCCCGCGCGCGTGGCTGCGCACCAAGGCCAATTCGATCGAAGGCGGCACGAGCGAAGTGATGCTCAACGTCATCGCCAAGCGTATCCTCGATTTGCCGGGGGCTTGATGCCTTCAACCTCCGTTCGTCCTGAGGAGAGACTGAGCGGAGGCGAAGGCGGAGACGAAGGCTCGTCTCGAAGGACCATATCGAACCCCAGGCCCTTCGAGACGCCATTTCGACAAGCTCAATGGCTCCTCAGGACGAACGGAGTTTTCTGATTATGCCGCTCTATCACAATGACGACCAGGCGATGCTCAAGGACAGCGTCGCGCCCTTCGTGGCCGAACAGGCCCCTGTCTCGCACCTCCGCAAGCTTCGCGACGAGGCCGACGCCACCGGCTTCTCGCGCGACCTGTGGGCGCAGTTCACCGAAATGGGCCTGCCCGGCATGCTGGTGCCGGAGGAGCATGGCGGGCTCGGCATGGGGCATATGGAAGCGGGCATCGTGCTCGAGGAAATCGGCCGCAACCTGACCCCGTCGCCCTTCCTCGCAACCAGCGTCGGCGCGGTCGCCGCGCTGGCGAAGGCGGGCGGCACGCAGGCGGGCCGCTGGCTCCCCGCCATCGCCAGCGGCGAGGCGATCGTCGCACTCGCGATCGACGAGGGTGCCAAGCACCGCCCCGACCGCATCGCCACCACCGCGACACGCGCCGGAAACGGCTTTCGATTGGACGGCAAGAAAAGCTTCGTCCTCCACGGCCATGTCGCCGACATGAGCATCGTCGCGGCGAAAACCGACGGCGGTATCACCCTGTTCGCGGTGCCGAAGGATGCAAAGGGGCTGACCGCTGATCCGCGCCGCCTCGTCGACTCCTCGCTTGCAAGCCATGTCACCCTCGACGGCGTCGAGGTCGATGCCGACGCAGTGATCGGCGAAGTCGATGCCGGCGGCGACAGCCTCGACGCGCTGCTAGCGGCCACCCGCACCGGCGCAGCCGCCGAGATGGTCGGCGTCGGGCAGGGCGCTATGGATATGACCGTCAATTACCTCAAGGAACGCAAGCAGTTCGGCAAGCTGATCGGCGAGTTTCAGGCGCTCCAGCACCGCGCCGCGCATCTCTATGGCGAGATGGAAGTCGCGCGCGCCACGGTGATGAAGGCGCAGCAGCTCCTCGACGAGGGCAGCGAAGGCGCGAAGCTGATGGTCTCGGTCGCCAAGGCCAAGGCCGGCCGCGCCGCCAACCTTGCGGTGCGCGAAGGCGTTCAGATGCACGGCGGCATCGGCATGACCGACGAATATGACATCGGCCTCTACATGAAACGCGACCGCGCGCTCGCCGAATTCATGGGCGATGTGCATTACCATATCGACCAGGTCGCCCGGATGAACGGATACTGAGACGACCCAAACCCCCTCCCGCGCGCGGGAGGGGCAGCGAGACTTGCGAGCCTGCTCGCTAGTCGCAGCGGGGTGGGTAACCGCACCGTCGCTGGCCCACCCCTAGCCCCTCCCGCTTGCGGGAGGGGGATGATCGGAGAAAAACCATGAACCTCAATGATATGTTCGGCCTCAACGGCCGCATCGCGCTCGTCACCGGCGGTTCGCGCGGCATCGGCAAGATGATCGTCGAAGGCTATCTCGCCGCCGGCTGCGCGCGCGTTTATATCTCGGCGCGCAAGACCGCGCAGATCGAGGAAGCCGTCGCCGATTTCGAAACGCGCTATCCGGGCAAGGTCATCGGCCTGCCCGTCGATCTTTCGACCGTCGAAGGCTGCCGCGCGCTCGCCAAGGAACTCGAAGCACGCGAGGAAAAGCTCGACATCCTCGTCAACAATGCGGGCGCCGCCTGGGGCGAACCCTTCGAGAATTTCCCCGAAGCCGGCTGGGACAAGGTGATGGACATCAACGTCAAATCGCCCTTCTTCCTGACCCAGGCGCTGCACAATCTGCTGAAGGCGGCGGGCACGCCCGCACAGCCGGCAAAGGTCATCAACATCGGGTCGATCGACGGCATGCGCCTCAACCCGTGGGAAACCTACAGCTATCACGCGTCGAAGGCGGCGATCCTCTATCTGACCAAGCGGATGGCGGCGCGGCTGGTGCAGGACAATATCCTCGTCACCGCAATCGCACCCGGCGCCTTCCAGTCGGACATGAACAAGGCGGCGCGCGACCATGGCGACGCGGTTGCCAAGAGTATCCCGACCAAGCGCATCGGCGTGCCCGAGGATATGGCCGGCGCAGCGATCTTTCTCGCATCGAAGGCGGGCGATTATGTCGTCGGCGAAACGATCGCGGTCGACGGCGGTCTCGTCCATGGCGACCTCAAGACCAGCATCGACGCTTAGCTTAGGCGGCTTCTTGCTGGCCACCCCGGACTTGATCCGGTTTGTATCCCTGTCGAACCGTAACCGCGTCATGGCGAACCGACAGGAAATTGACTCGCCGCGCGCGCAGGTGTATTATTCAAATAATGCACCAAGGAGACAGTCCATGCGTTTCGCCTTCCTGATTCCCCCGATGCTGTTGCTCGGCGCCTGCGGGCACGCCGAAGACAAGAGCGATAAGGCCGAGGTCACGGTGAATGCCGATGGCGACGGCGGCAATGTCCGGATCACCGCCAGCAAGGATGGCGGCAAGGTCAGCATCGACGGCGATCACGGCTCGATGAGCTTCAAGCTCCCCGATTTCGCCAATATCGACGTCGACAGCGATTTCGACATCGACGGGGTGAAGCTCTATCCGGGCAGCAAGATCGCAAGCATCGATGTCAATGCGAGCGACAAGGGCGGCGCCGACAAGGCGACGGTGCGCCTCGGCTTCACCTCGCCGGCCGCGCCAGCCAAGGCGGCCGACTGGATGGCCGGCGAATTTGCGAAGAAGAATATCCAGGTCCAGCGCGCCGGCGACACGCTGCGCGGGACCGACAAGGACGGCGCCGATTTCACGATCAGCTTCGAACCCGCGGGCGAGACGAGCAAGGGCGAGGTGCGAATCGTCAAGAGCTGAGCGGAATCCTGTTTCAATCGCGGCTTTCCTTTAATCGTCACCCCGGCGAAGGCCGGGGTCTCGACGGCGCGAAATGACGCGAAGTTGAATTCCCCCCTTCGCCGGGATGACGAATCTGCTAGCCTACCCGCTGTTGCGCAGCGCGGTTGCGATCGCGTTGATGGTCAACTGAATGCCCTCGGCGATGCGGGGGTCGGTTTCGCCTGCGCGGTGGCGCTTCATCAATTCGATCTGCAGCAGGTTGAGCGGCTCGATATAGGGCAGGCGCAGGCGGATCGATGCCTCGAGCGCCGGATTATTCTCGAGCAGCCGCGACTGGCCGGTGATCGTCAAAAGCCCGTCGTGGGCGCGGTGCCAGCCGTCGCGGATGCGCGAAAAGATCGCCGCATGCCCGCCCACATGCCCGGCCAGTTCGGCATAGCGCGCGGCGATGCCGATATCCGATTTCGCCAGCACCATTTCCATATTGCCCAGCAGCGCGCCAAAGAAGGGCCAGCTTTGCGCCATATCGGCGAGCAGCGCTTGGTCCTCGAACGCCGCAAAGGCTTCGCCGGTGCCGTACCAGCCGGGCAGCATGGTGCGCGCCTGCGCCCAGCTGAACACCCAGGGAATCGCGCGCAGATCCTCGATCGCGGTCGATTTGGTGCGGCTCGACGGCCGCGATCCGATCTTCAGCGTCGCGATCTCGGCGATCGGCGTCGTTGCACGGAAGAAGTCCTTGAAGGCGGGCGTGTCGTAAACGAGCCCGCGATAGGCGGCAAAGGCGTTGTTCGACAGCGCGGTCATTGCGCCCGCAAAGCGCCCGGCGTCGTCCGCGCTCATCGCCTCGGGCTCGAGGCTGGCGAGCAGGCTTGCCGATACCATCGCCTCCAGATTGGTCGCGGCGCTGTCGGCGGTGCCATATTTGGCCGCGATCACTTCGCCCTGTTCGGTGATGCGAATGCGGCCCTGCACCGTCCCCGCGGGCTGCGCGCGAATCGCGGCGAAGGCACTGCCGCCGCCGCGCCCGACCGCACCGCCGCGACCGTGGAAAAGCTGCATCGCGGTATCGGCGGCCTCGAACACCGGGGTCAACGCTTCCGATGCTTGGTAGAGCCCCCAGGTCGAGGTCAGATAGCCGCCATCCTTGTTCGAATCCGAATAGCCGATCATCACTTCCTGATGTCCGCGCGCGACGACATGCGGCGCAATCTCGGGCAGCGCGAAATAGGCGGCCATGATCCCCGGCGCCTCGTCGAGGTCGGCGATGGTTTCGAACAGCGGCACGACCATCAGATTGTCCTGCGCCTCGGCCGACCATAGTCCGGCTTCACGGGCGAGGACATGGACCTCGAGCAGGTCGGACAGGCTTTCGGCCTTGCTGATGATCCACTGGACGATCGCCTCGGCGCCCAGCTTGGCGCGGATCGCGGCGGCGGCGGGGACGATCGCGAGTTCGCCAGCGGCTTCCTCGCTCCATTTGTGCCACGGCGCGGCGAGCGGGCGGTTGGTCGCCAGTTCGCGGCGCAGCAGGTCGACGCGCGCCTCTTCGCCCAAGCCGCGATAATCGCCTTCGACCCCCGCGACCGCGAGCAACTCGGCGAGCACGCGTTCGTGCACCGCGCTGTTCTGCCGCATGTCGAGCGTCGCAAGGTGGAAACCGAAGACCTCGACCGCGCGGATCAACCGGCCGAGCGCGCCGATGCCGCCAAGCTGGCCCTCGCCGCTCGCCGACAGGCCCGCCGCGATGGTGACGAGGTCGCGGCGGAAATCGGCGGGGGCGGCATAGGCGTCGCCGGCCAGCGCCGACGGCCGCGGCGGCGCGCGCCCGACGATGCCGGCATAGGTTGCGCACAGCCGGGCATAAATGCCCGACAGCGCACGGCGATAGGGCTCGTCGCTGCGGCTCGGCGCAGCATCGCCGCTCGCCGCGGCCAGTGCCTCGACCGCTTCAGGAACCGTTGCGAGCGATGACGACACCGACAGTTCGGCACCCAGCGCATGCACCGCGTCGATATAATGGCCGAGCACTGCGGCGGCGTTGCGGCTTGTCGCCATATGCAGTGTCTCGGCGGTGACGAACGGATTGCCGTCGCGGTCGCCGCCGATCCAGCTCCCGACGCGCAGGAAACTTGCCGGGCGCGCGCCAAGCTCCTGTTCCCAGCGCGCATAAAGCTTGGGGATCACCGGCACGAACACGTCGCGCAAATAGGTCAGCGCATTGTCGATCTCGTCGGCGACGAACAATTTTTCGGTGCGCAGCGGCCGCGTCTGCCACAGCAGCACGATCTGGCGGCGGATCGCTTCCTCGACGACATCGCCTTCGGTGGTTTCCTCGACGCCGGCATCGCGCAGCCGCATCAGCTCGGCGATGCGGTTCTTGTGGTCGAGCATCGACTTGCGGCGCACCTCGGTCGGGTGCGCGGTGAGCACCGGCGCGACCAGCGCGGCGCCGAGCAGCGCCGCGACCGCATCGCCATCGATGCCGTCCTGCTTCAGCCGGGTAAGCGCTGCCGCTACCGTCGCCTCGGGCTCGGCGGCGACGCCCTGCCGGTCTTCGGCCAGATTGGCGAGCATCGAAAACAGCATGAAACCGCGCACGAAGGCGATGGTATCGTCAAGGCTCAGCGCCTCCAGCCCCGGGTCGATCGTCTCGGCGCCCGCGATACCGCGATGCCGGTCGACGCTCGACGACCGGATATATTCGGTCTGCCGGAACAGCTTTTCGCCGCCATAGGCGCGAATGACGTCGCCGAGGATCCGCCCGAGATAGCGAATGTCGGGATTTTGCGAGATCTGGATCGGTGGGCCCATGGGCCAAGAGTGCTGCACCTGCGAAGGTGCAGCGTCAAGGGCAGCGCGCGCGCATAGCTATGCGCGGCCGGCTGTCTTGTCAGGCGAATGTTTCGTAGACGTCGTCCGAGAAGCCTTTGCCGCGTTTTAGGGCAATGGCACCGCGAATGCCTCCGACCATCGCACCAAGCAGAACCGCGCCCACTATCCAACTTGTTGGCGTACTCCACAAAATCGCACCGACAGCCTCGGCCTTGGCGAAGAAGAGCGGCGGCGAAAAACATCAGGAGAATTTGAGCGATGGCAATTAATACAACCGGATTCGATGCACCAATAAGCCGGACCAAAGGGTCGGTGCCAAAGGTAAACCACAGCCTGAGCGCGCTGAGCGTCGCGACAATATTGAGCGCCGTAGAAGCTGTTTGAGCGGCACTCAATGCACCGGCGCGGGTCGTAAGTTCCGGCGACCACAACTTCTTGAATGTACTCCCGATACCACCCTCATAAGCCATCGTTGTCCCCCTGTCATGAGCGGCCGATCGCATTGCATGCGAACAGCTCGCATGCACGAGTTAACGCGCTGAACCAGTGTGGACCAGTCACGGCTTTCGCTTCTGTCCGATTTGGAGCAATCAGGTCGAAACTAGCGCGTCTTCACCATCACCAGCGTCCCCAGGTCGATCCGCGGCGTACCGTCGAAGGTCACGCTATTGCGCGTGTCGGTGATGAACATCAGCTTGCCCGAGGCATCGGTGATCCGCGCCGCCACGGCATAGCTGTGGCGCGGGTCGAGCCGGCGCTGATCGACGGTCAGCGAAAAGGCAAAGGGCACCTGCCGGCCGTCGGCGGTGAAGCTTTGGCGTGCGATCACCGACGCGGGCGCATCCATCAGGCTGACGTCGGCCAGCGTCACCTCGACCTGCGCCGTCGGCGGCAGCGCCATGCGTTCGCGATAGGTGATTGCGCCGGTCACCGACACGGGCCGCTCGGCCGGCGCGAAGCTTGCGCAGGCGGCGAGCGGGAGGGCGGCGAGGCCGATGGCGAGCGAGGCGACGGCGCGGTTCATGGCGATACTCCTGTTGACCAAATATCTGGCGACCGCTTGACACCCTCCGGCTGAACCGGGCCTGTCAGCCCTCCAGTTCGACGTCCCAGTAAAGCCAGTCGATCCAGCTTTCGTGCAGATAGCCCGGCGGAAAGGCGCGGCCATTGTCCTGAAGCTGCCAGCTCGTCGGGCGCCACGGCTTCTGGTGCAGCGGCATATGCGCCTGCGCCGGCGTTCGCCCGCCCTTGCGCAGATTGCACGGCGCACAGGCGGTGGTGACATTTTCCCAGCTCGTCCGCCCGCCCAGCCGCCGCGGCACGACATGGTCGAAGGTCAGATCCTTGCCCGACCCGCAATATTGGCAAGCGAAGCGATCGCGCAGGAACAGGTTGAAGCGCGTGAAGGCGGGATATTGCGACGGCTTCACATATTGGCGCAGCGCGATGACGCTGGGGATCGGCATCGTCCGCGTCGGCGAATGGATTTCGCGTTCGTAATTCTCGACGATCGTGACGCGGTCGAGGAATACCGCCTTGACCGCGGTCTGCCACGGCCACAGGCTCAGCGGGTAATAACTCAGCGGCGTATAATCTGCGTTGAGGACGAGAGCCGGACAATTATCGGGATGCCGGGCAAGATCGGGATGGAACATGGCTTGGTAACGCTGCCCCCTATGCTGCTCGGGATGGCGCGCCACTGCCTTCCTCGCGTGACACCATCATTACATGCCGCATCAGAATCTAGCGTCAAGGGGGGATGTGTCGCAATATATGGAATGGATCAGTTGAAAGCCCCACAGCATATGGATTCGGCCGCCGCGCCATGCTGACCCGCTTCGCTCCCAGCCCGACCGGCGAACTGCACCTCGGCCACGCGTTCAGCGCGATCCTGGCGCATGATGCCGCGCGCGCCGCGGGCGGCACGTTCCGCCTCCGCATCGACGACATCGACGGCAGCCGCTCGCGCGAGGCCTTTGTCGGCGCTGCGCTTGCCGATATCGAATGGCTGGGCCTGACGTTCGACGGTGCGCCGGTTCGGCAGTCGCAGCATCTGGGCGATTATGCCGCCGCGCTCGCCGATCTTCGCGACCGCGGGCTCGTCTACCCCTGCTTCTGCACCCGCGCCGATATTGCCGCCAGCCTCGCGGCGCCGCACGGCGCGCCGGCGGACGGTGCGGCGCTCTATCCCGGCACCTGCCGCCACCTCGGCGCGGCCGAGCGCGAACGGCGATTGGCGCAAGAGGCGCATTGCTGGCGGCTCGACATGGCAAGCGCGGTCGCGATTGCGGGCCCGCTTGTCTGGGAGGAGGAGGGGCAGGGGCCGCGCGCCGCCGATCCCGCCGCGCATGGCGACGTCGTCCTCGCGCGCAAGGATGCCCCCGCCAGCTATCATCTCGCGAGCACGATCGACGATGCCGCGATGGGGGTGACGTTGGTGGTTCGCGGCGCCGATCTGATCGCCTCGACCGATGTTCACCGGCTGCTTCAGGCGCTGCTCGATTTTGCGACGCCGGTCTACCGCCACCATGCGCTTGTCTGCGGCGCCGACGGCAAGCGGCTCGCCAAGCGCGACGGCGCGGCGGCGCTTGCCGCGCTGCGCGCTGCGGGCGCGGACGGGCGCGCGCTAGCCGACGATTTGCGCGCCGGGCGGCTTCCGGCTGGATATTCGCTGCAAATGCCCTAAATAGAAGACATGCAGGTGCTTCTCATCCTTGCGGTCGTCGCGTCGGCCGGCCTCGTCCTCTTCGCGCTCGCGCGCGGGCTCTTCTATTTCGCGCAGGGTCACCGCGCCGCGATGGAGGGCAATGAGCATGAAAATCAGCTCATGCAGAACCGGATGATGATGGCGCGCGTGAAGTGGCAGGCGGTGACGATCATCCTGATCGTGCTGATCGGCCTTCTCGCCGCGGGCAGCTGATCGCGGCGCATCCGCCGGCGGCCTCTCGCTTATGGTCAAGCTCAACAAGATCTACACGCGCACCGGCGATGACGGCACGACGGGCCTCGTCGACGGGTCGCGCATCGCCAAGTCCGACGCGCTGATGGAAGCGATCGGCGACGTCGACGAGGCGAACAGCGCCCTCGGCATAGCGGTCGCGGCGTTGCCCGCGGGCGGCGAGGCAGCGGCGATGTTCGCGCGCATCCAGAACGAATTGTTCGACCTTGGCGCCGATCTCGCGACGCCTGCCGATCCGCAGCATGGCTTCGGCCCGCACGAAATGGCGCTGCGCATCGTCGCGAGCCAGATCGCCCGGCTGGAGGCGGAGATCGACGCGATGAACGACAGGCTCGCGCCGCTGTCCAGCTTCATCCTGCCCGGTGGCACCGAAGCCGCGGCGCGCCTCCACCTCGCGCGCGCGATCGCTCGCCGCGCCGAACGGGCGGCGGTCGCGGCGTCGGCGACGCGGCCGCTCAACCCGCTGGCGCTTGCCTATCTCAACCGCCTGTCCGACCATCTGTTCGTCGCGACGCGCCACCTCAACGCCGCGGCGGGCGGTGACATCCTGTGGAAACCCGGCGCGACGCGCTAGGACCGGCCGCCATATTGTTCTTCTTTTGTTCTAGACAATTCTCCGTCCTGTAACCATATTGGGGCAGGCGACGAAACCGAATCGCTCTTCGGGGGATTGTCAAACCATGGCCAGCCGAACCGATGCTTCGCCCGCGACCGCTCCTTTGGCGGACGACCTGACCCGGCGCTTCACCGCGACGCGGCAGCTCTCGCTCGACCTTGTCGCGCGCCTGTCCGACGCCGACGCCAGCGTGCAGTCGATGCCCGACGCATCGCCCGCCAAATGGCATCTGGCGCATACGAGCTGGTTTTTCGAAACCTTCGTCCTGCGCGATCATTGCCCCGGCTATTCGCTATTCGATGACCGTTTCGCCTATCTGTTCAACAGCTATTATGAGGCAGAGGGACCGCGACACGCGCGCCCGCGCCGCGGCCTGCTGACGCGGCCGTCGCTCGATGCGGTGCGCGATTGGCGCGGGCATGTCGATGCGGCCATCGTGAAGGCGCTGCCGACGCTGTCGCCGGCCGCACGCGCGCTCGTCGAGCTTGGCATCCATCATGAACAGCAGCATCAGGAATTGCTGCTCACCGACATCAAGCATCTGTTCGCGCAGAACCCGCTCGGCCCCGCCGTCTGGGACGCTTCCGACAGTGCAATCGCGAATGAAGTTGCGCAGTTTTCCGCCGATTCTTCGCCACCGTCCGCCGCGGCGGGGCCGCTGCGCTGGATCGCGGGAACGGAAGGGATCGTCGCCGTGGGGCATGAGGGCGACGGTTTCGCATTCGACTGTGAACTTCCGCGCTTTTCGGCGCTTCTTGCGCCGCATGCGCTCGCCAATCGACCGGTAACGAACGGCGAATGGCGCGACTTCATCGCCGACGGCGGCTATCGCACCCCGTCGCTGTGGCTCAGCGACGGCTGGGCATGGGTCCAGGCCGAAGGCGTCGACGCCCCCGCCTATTGGGAGGGCGATCGCCAGTTCACCCTTGCCGGATGGCAGGCGATCGATCCCGCCGCACCCGTGACGCACATCAGCTTTTTCGAAGCCGACGCCTTCGCCAGCTGGGCCGGGGCGCGGTTGCCGACCGAATTTGAATGGGAAGCGGCGGCGGCGGGATATGATCCGCGCGCGGGGCAGCAGCTCGATGCCGCCGGCCCGGTGCATCCGGCGGCGGCGGACGGCGCCGCATCGGACGGCGCTGCGCTTGCGGGGATGTTCGGCGGCGTCTGGGAATGGACCGGCAGCGCCTATCGCCCCTATCCCGGTTTTCGCGCCGCGCCGGGCGCGGTCGGCGAGTATAACGGCAAGTTCATGAGCGGCCAGTTCGTGCTGCGCGGTGGCAGCTGTGCGACCCCGCGCGGCCATGTTCGCGCCTCCTACCGCAATTTCTTCTACCCCCACCAGCGCTGGCAGTTCACTGGCCTGCGCCTTGCCAAGGATTTGTGACCATGGGCGTTGTTCGCCAATTGCGGCAGGTCGATGCCGATGACAGCGGCGTCGATATCGCCTTTCGCGCCGACGTTCATGCGGGATTGTCGCAGGCGCAAAAGGCGATTCCGGCGCGCTGGTTCTACGACGCGACCGGATCGGCGTTGTTCGAGGATATTACCGGGCTGCCCGAATATTATCCGACGCGCAGCGAGGTGGCGCTGCTCACCCGCCATGCGCGCGAACTGGCGGCGGCGATCGGGCCGGGCCGCGCGGTGGTCGAACTGGGATCGGGCAGCTCGACGAAAACGCCGCTGCTGCTCGATGCCATTGCGCCCGGCGCCTATGTGCCGGTGGATATTTCGGGCGATTTCCTGCGCGACAGCGCGGCCGCCCTCTCGGCACGCTTTCCCGACCTTCCGGTCTATCCGGTCGAGGCCGACTTCACCCAGCCGGTCGCGCTCCCGCGCGAGATTTGCGGCCTTGCCAAACTCGGCTTCTTTCCGGGCTCGACGATTGGCAATATGGTGGCGCGCAGCGCGGTCGATCTGCTCCGCCATTGGCGCAGCGCGCTCGGCGACGGCGCGCTGATGCTGATCGGGGTCGACCGGATCAAGGATATCGGCACCCTCGAACGCGCTTATGATGATTCGGCTGGCGTCACCGCGGCGTTCAACCTCAATCTGCTCGAACGGATCAACCGCGAACTGGACGGCACGATCCCCGTTACCAATTTCGACCATCGCGCCTGCTGGAACGATGTGCATGCGCGCATCGAAATGCATCTGGTCGCGGCGTGCGACCTCGACTTCATCGTCGATGGCCGCTCCTATAAGATGGCGAAGGGCGAAACGATCCACAGCGAGAACAGCCATAAATATGGGCCGCGCGACGCCAGCCTACTCCTCCGCGCCGGAGGCTGGACGCCGATCGCGGCGTGGGACGATGTCGATCCCGCCTTCGCGCTGATCCTCGCCGAAGCGACCGAGGTGCGCGCCGCGCCCTGACGCGCCAGCCCGACTCTCGGCCTTGACGACGCTTGCCCAGGGTCACGAGGTGCTGCTGTCGGACATCGACATCGCCCGCGCCGAAGCCGGCAAGGCCGGGATCGCCAAGGCGCTTGGGCGCTTGGTCGCCAAGGACAAGATGACGCAGGGCGATGCCGACGCGCTGCTCGGCCGGATCACCCCCGTCGCCGACCACGCCGCCTTCGCGCCCGCCGCCCTGGTGATCGAGGCGGCGACCGAGCGCGAGGAAATCAAGCGCGCGATCTTCGCCAGCGTCGGCGCGCATCTCTCGGACAGCGCGATCCTTGCCTCGAACACCAGCTCGATCCCGATCACCCGTCTGGCGCAGGCGGCTCCCGATCCGGCGCGCTTCATCGGCGTCCATTTCTTCAACCCGGTACCGGTCATGGGCCTGATCGAACTGATCCGCGGCCTGGCGACCAGCGACACGACGCTTGCCAGCGTCGAAGCCTTCGGCCGCGGACTCGGCAAGGAAATCGTCCATGCCAACGACGCGCCGGGCTTCATCGTCAACCGCGTGCTGATGCCGCTGATCAACGAAGCGGTGTTCGCGCTCGGCGAAGGGGTGGCGACGATGCAGGACATCGACACCGGATGCCGGCTCGGCCTCAATCACCCGATGGGGCCGATCACGCTCGCCGATTTCATTGGGCTCGACACCTGCCTCGAGATTATCCGCGTGCTGCACAGCGGCACCGGCGATCCCAAATTCCGTCCGGCGCCGCTGCTCGTCCAATATGTCGAGGCGGGCTGGGTCGGCAAAAAGTCGGGGCGCGGCTTTTACGACTGGACCGGCGAGGCGCCGGTTCCGACGCGCTGACCCGGCGGGAGCCGAATCGGTCCTCGTTCGTTATCCCGCTGGCGCCGGTGCGGGCGCCTGCGGACAACAGGAGGACAGGGATCATGCGGAAAACATGGCTGCCGCTGGCGATTATCGCCGCGCTATCGGTCAATGCTACGGTGCAGGCGCAGGAAGGCGCGCCCGAGGATTCGACGCTGAAATCGACCGCGAACAGCGTGACCGAGCCCTTCGACGGCAAGGAAGTGCCCGACAAGCTGAAGGCGATCCAGGACGACCCCTATTCGCTGGCGGGCTTGCGCAAATGTTCGGCGATCATCCGCGAGGTCAGCGAACTGAACGACGTGCTCGGCCCCGACGTCAACGAACCCGCCGACAAGAGTGCGGCGAAAAAGCGCGAGGAAACCGTCGGCCGCGTTGCGGGCACCGTCGCCGGGTCCATCATTCCCTTTCGTAGCCTGATCGGCGAGGTCACGGGTGCCAACGCCGAACGTCGGCGCTATGCAGAGGCGGTCTATGCCGGCACGGTGCGTCGCGGCTTCCTGAAGGGCGTCGGGTTGCAGCGCGGTTGCAAGGCGCCCGCGCGGCCCTGACGCGACGGTCGAAGGCCCGGTCAGGTGGGGGAGGGACTGAATGAAGGTCGAAAATATCCGCGCGTTCTGCGCCGAGGTTCCGCAGGCAGCGATCGATGATCTGAAAGACCGGCTGGCGCGCACGCGCTGGCCCGAAAAGGAGACCGTCGACGATTGGGACCAGGGCGTCCCGCTTGCCTATGCGCAGGAACTCGCAGCCTATTGGCGCGACGACTATGACTGGCGCACGGTCGAGGCGCGACTCAACGCGCTGCCCAATTATCTGGCCACGGTCGATGGCCTCGACATCCATTTCCTCCATATTCGCTCGAGCAATCCCGCGGCGCGGCCGCTGGTGCTGACGCACGGCTGGCCGGGGTCGGTGCTCGAATTTCTCGACGTGATCGTACCGCTGTCGGCCGACTATCATCTCGTGATCCCTTCGCTGCCGGGCTACGGCTTTTCGGGCAAGCCCGCGGCCGCGAAATGGAGCGTCGAACATATCGCCGCGGGCTGGGACGCGCTGATGCGCGCGCTCGGTTATGATCGCTATTTCGCGCAGGGCGGCGACTGGGGCAGCGCGGTTACCTGCGCCATCGGGATGAACCATGGCGACCATTGCGCGGGCATCCATGTCAACATGATCGTCGGCCAGCCCGACCCGGCGCTGATGGCCGATCTCACCGACGCCGAAAAACTCTATCTCGCGCGTTTCGGCTGGTATCAGGCAAAGGATAACGGCTATTCGACGCAGCAGGCGACGCGGCCACAGACCATCGGCTATGCGCTCACCGATTCACCGGTCGGGCAGATGTGCTGGATCGTCGAGAAATTCCACGGCTGGACCGATTGCGGGCATCAGCCGGGCGGGCAGTCGGTCGGTGGCCATCCCGAACGCGCGCTGTCGAAGGATGCGATGCTCGACACCGTCAGCCTCTATTGGTTTACCGCCAGCGCCGCGTCGTCGGCGCGGCTCTATTGGCACAGTTTCCGCAGCTTCGCGGCGGGCGAGATCGACGTGCCGACCGGCGGCAGCCTGTTCCCGAACGAGATCATGCGCCTGTCGCGCCGCTGGGCCGAAAAGCGCTATCGCAACATCGTCTATTGGAACGAGGTCGATCGAGGCGGCCATTTCGCAGCGTGGGAGCAGCCCGCCCTTTTCGCGCGCGAGGTCCGGGCGGCGCTTGCGCAAATGACGCTGTAACGGGGGAGAGGCGCCCCGCCTACATCGGCCGATTGACGGGGCGGCAGCTTTCGGGCGCGGTGCGGGCGGCGGTGTTCCACGTCACCTCGTTGCCGTTGCGATACAGCCGCGCGCCGCTCTTGTTTTCATAGGCCTGCCCCATGTTGGTGGGCGCGGCCTTTAGGACCATGCTGCGGCGGCCATCGACGCGGACGATCGCGCCGTTCGCGACATAATCGACCTGCAACCGCGTGCCGCGATTGCATTCGTAAAGCGTGCCGGTGTTTTGCGGGTAGGAGGCACAGCCCGCAACGACAAGAATGGCCGCGCCCGCGGCGGTCAGCTTCGCGATTCGGATCATCTCCATTCCCCTCAATAGCCCGAACGGACGCACAGCACGTCGGCCAGGTAAACGCGGCCCGAAACCGTTTCCATATGTTCGCGGGCCGATCCGTTCCAGCCGATCGAGCGGCACCATGTGTCGGCGGTCCGCGCCGCGCAGGCGGCGGTTGCCGATCCGCTCTGGCAAGCGAGAACGCGATAGTTTCCGGTGGCGGGCTGGGTGTGGAATTCGGCGAAATTGCCGCGCGCCGCCTGATCATTGGCGACCGGGCCGGGGTTCCAGCCGCCGCCCGATCCGACGGGGCGGATCGACTGGATCTTGATACCGCGCAGGATATTGCCCAACATCGGCGTGTCGCGTTCGACCGTCCGGCAATTGCCCCGGTAGCGCGTCTTTTCGCACAGCTCCCAGCGACCGCTTGTCACACGGATGGAATTGACCGGCCACGACAGGCCCAGATCGGGCTTCGCTTCGCCGATGAATACCGCCGGCCCCTTGTACGCGGCGTCGCGATAGATCGTCGTCTCGGGCGGGCGCATCATCCTGTCTTCGGGCGATTGCGCCTGCGACGCGGCAAGGAAACCGCCGCCGAGCGATACGGCAGCGGCGGCGAAGAGCGACCAGCGATGGATGGATTTCATCAACAACCTCCCTGTTTGGCGAACGCGACCCGGGATTCGTTTTTCCGGAGCCGAAGCTACGCCACAACAGGGAGACTTGCAAATTATCCCGTGCTCACCGAGCCTTGCGCGGCGCCGCCAGCGGGTCAGGGTGCCTTGGCCGCGGTGGGGGCGGCGGTATCGACGGCCGCGGGCGGCGCGTCGGGAAGCGGCGTGGCTGCAACCGGTGTGGCAGCCGGCGGCGGGGCGGCGATCGGTGCGGTGAAGCTGAGCATCAGACCGGCGAGCGCCGCCGACATCAGGTTCGACAGGCTGCCCGCAAGCAGTGCCTTCAGCCCCAGCTTGGCGATCATCGGCCGTTGATTGGGGGCGAGGCCGCCGGTCACCGCCATCTGGATCGCGATCGAGCTGAAATTGGCAAAGCCGCACAGCGCAAAGGTCGCAATCGCAACCGACACCATCGACATCCCCCCCTGGATTTTGCCGAGGTCGATGAAGGCGACGAATTCGTTGAGCACGACCTTGGTACCGAACAGGCCGCCCACCGCCGCGCTTTCGTCCCACGGCACGCCCATCAGCCACATCACCGGGCGGAAGATCGCCCCGATGACTGCCTGGAACGACAGATCGGGATAGCCGAACCAGCCGCCGATCCCGGCGAGCAGCCCGTTGGCGAGCGCGACGAGCGCGACGAAGGCCAGCACCATCGCGCCGACCGCGACCGCCAGCTTGACGCCGGTCTGCGCGCCCTGCGCCGCCGCCATGATGATATTCGCCGGCTTTTCCTCGTCATGGCTCGCCTCTGGCATGATGACGGGTTCGATGCCCAGATCCTTGGGATCGTCGGGCATCATGATCTTGGCCATCAGGATGCCGCCCGGCGCGGACATGAAGCTGGCGGCGAGCAGATAGGGCAGCAGCTGTTCGCCGATCATGCTGGCATAGGCGCCGAGGATGGTCCCCGCGACCCCGGCCATGCCGACCGTCATCACCGTGAAGAGCTGCGACGGGGTAAGACCGGCGAGATAAGGACGGATGACGAGCGGGCTTTCGCTCTGCCCGACGAAGATATTCGCCGCGGCGCCCAGGCTTTCGACCTTGGTAATCCCCGTAATCTTCTGGATCGCACCGCCGACCCATTTGATCACGAACTGCATGATGCCGAGATAATAGAGGATCGAGATAAGCGAGGCGAAGAAGATGATCACCGGCAGCGCGGCAATCGCAAAGCTGTGGCCGCCCATTTCGGGTCCGGCGAGCGGGCCGAAAATGAAGTCGGTTCCCGCCTTGGCATAACCCAGAAGATTGGCGACGCCGGTCGACATCGCCTGAATGATCGCGCGGCCCCACGGCGTACCGATCACCAGCAGCGCGAACCCGGCCTGCAACAGAAAGGCCGGCACGACGACGCGCAGGCGAATCCAGCGACGGTTCGATGAAAACAGCACGGCAATCGCAAGCAATGCAACGATGCCGAGCAGGCCGATAAGATGTCCCATAAGTGTTTTGCGTCCCCCGCAAGTTTATTGCGCCTGTCTAGCGGGCTTTGCGGATCGGGCAAGGGGGGCGGCGGAGCATTGCAGTCATCCATAACGGCAGCGATCCCGCTTGGCGGCTCCGTGACGGCTTGATAGGCAGCGCTGAAACAGGGGGAATATGATGCGGACTGGCGTTGCGGGACATGTAATTTTGGCGATATGCGCGCTGGTGCAGGCGGCCGTGCCCGCGGCGGCGCAGGCGCCCGCCACGACCGCATCGACCCCCGCTCCGCCATTGCCCACGGCCGCCTTTGCGCAGCTTCCCTTTGCGGAAAATACCGAATTATCGCCCGACGGAACGCATATGGCGGGCCTGTTCGCGGTCCGTGGGGAACAGCGGATCGGCATCCTTCCCGTGCTGGGCGATCAGAGCAAATCGGTCATCATTGCGGTTCCCGACCAGACCGAAATCGATTGGCTGACCTGGGTCAACGACGATCATCTGCTCGTCGGCCTGCGGGCGTTGATGGCGGTGGAGGCCGACAATTGGTACGTTACCCGCATCATCGACATCGACCGGACCTCGGGCAAGATCACGCGGCTACTATGGGATCTCAAGGGCCAGAATGCGTCCGATGTCGTCTGGCTGCCCAAAGACGGCAGCAGCGAAATTCTGGTTGCGGGTCAGGACTCGATATATGACAACGCCGATTTCTGGCCCGCCGTATACCGCATCGATGTGAAGACGGGGCGCAAGAAGACCGAACTGCGGTCGCGCACCGGGGTTATGGAATGGGGCGCCGACCATCTCGGCCGGGTGCGCTACGGCATCGGCTATCGCGACGATACGACCCGGGCCACGCTGCTCTATCGTAGCGCCGGAGAAGGGGCTTTCCGGTCAATCGAGCGCGCTTCGCTACGCGATGACGAGCGGCTGACGGTGCCGATCCTCTTCGTCGACGGCACCGACAACGGGTTGGTTTACAAGGACCGGGACGATGGCAAGACCGCGATTGCCGAGGTCAATCTTGCTACCGGTGCCGAAGTCCGCACGGTCGTTGCGCCCGACGCGGGCGACATATCGGGCGCCATTCGCGCGCCCGACGGATCGAGGCTGCTCGGCGTTCACGTCGCCGACGATCTGAAGCCGGTGCGCTGGCTCGATCCGGTGATGGCGGGGCATCAGGATACGCTGGACGCGACGGCCCGTGCGGCGCGTGTCCGGATCGACAGCTATAGCCGCGACCTGACGAAAATGCTCGTGCGGATCAGCACCCCCGACAATCCGGGGCTGCTCTATTATTATGATTCGACGACCGGCGATTTGTCGCGTCTTGCCGCGATGAACGAACAGATCGGGGCGAAGCGCCTCTCGCGCGCCAAGCTCGTCCGGTACAAGGCGCGCGACGGGCTGGAGATCGAGGGTGTGCTGACGATGCCGCGCGGCCGCGCGGCAACCAACCTGCCGTTCATCGTGATGCCGCACGGCGGACCGTGGGGCCAGGACGAGCTGACCTACGATTATTGGGCGCAGTTCCTCGCCGAACGCGGCTATGCGGTATTGCAGCCCAATTTCCGCGGCTCGACGGGCTACGGTGCCGAGTTCGAAAAGGCCGGAGAGGGGCAACTCGGCTTTGCGATGCAGGATGACGTGACCGACGGCGTGCGCTGGGCGGTCCCCGAAAAGATCGCCGATCCCAAGCGCGTGTGCATCGTCGGCGCCTCTTACGGTGGTTATGCGGCGATGTGGGGGGTCGCCAAGGATCCCGACCAGTATCGCTGCGCGATCTCGATCGCCGGGGTCGCCAATCTGCGGCGCGAGGTCAATGATTTCGGCGGCACGCTGCGCGCCAATCTGTACCGGACGCAGTGGAAGCGCATGACCCCCGATTTCGCGGCGGTGTCGCCGATCAACGCCATCGACCGGATCAAGACGCCGCTGCTGCTGATCCACGGCAAGAAGGACGTGACGGTCGATCATAGCCAGTCGGCGCGCATGTATGCGGCGATGACCAAGGCGGGGAAGACGGTGGACTTCGTCTCGCTGCCGCTCGCCGATCATTATTTCACGCGCGAGGCCGATCGGCTGCTATTGCTGCAATCGATCGAATCTTTCCTCGCCAAGTATAATCCCGCCGATTGACCGGCATCTTTCCACGCGTCGCAAAAGCGACTATCGGGCGCCGATGACCGAACCGACTTCGACCGCGCTGCCGCGCACGATCACCCCTTCGCTTTTCCTGTTCACGATCATCTATGGCGGCATGGTCGTGCTCGCCGGCGTGCTCGGGAACAAGCAGGTCGCGCTGGGCGCCGGTCTTGCGGTCGAGGCCGGGATTTTTCCGTTCCTGATTCTCGTCGCGCTGTCGAGCACCGTGTCCGAACTGCACGGACAGGCGACCGCGAACCGGCTTGTGCTGTGGGGTTTCGTGCCGCTGATTCTGTCGATCATGCTGACCTCGCTCGTCTATTTCGTCCCCGCCGCGCCCGAGATGGACCCGGCCCGGCTGGCATCGTTCGAGATGATATTGGGACAAACGCCGCGCCTGATGGCGGCGGGCATCGTCGCCTATGGCACGTCGCAGTTCCTGAACGTCACTATCTTTTCCAAACTGCGCGGCCGTGAAGGCGCGGGGACGGGGTCGACCTGGCTCGCGATCCGCGGCGCAGTCGCCAGCGCGCTCAGCCAGATCGTTGACACGCTGCTGTTCGTCACCATCGCCTTTTACGGCGTTTTCCCGATCGCCAATCTGATGGCTGGACAGATGCTGGCCAAGGTCGCGCTGTCGATTGTCGTCATCCCGGCGGTGATCACCGGCCTCGTCGCGCTCGGCCGCAGCCTCGACGCGAAGACCGCGGAATGATGACGATGACCGACCCCACGACCATGCCCGATCTGCTGACCAAGGCCGAAACGCTCGTCGAAGCGTTGCCCTATCTGCAGCGCTATGCGGGCGAAACCTTCGTCATCAAATATGGCGGCCATGCGATGGGCGATCCCGAGGCGCAGCGCGACTTTGCCGAGGATGTGGTGCTGCTGAAGGCGGTGGGGATCAATCCCGTCGTCGTCCATGGCGGCGGACCGCAGATCGGCGCGATGCTCAAGCAGCTCGGCATCGAATCGCAGTTCGTCGGCGGGCTGCGCGTTACCGACGCCGCGACCGCAGAGGTCGCCGAAATGGTCCTGGCGGGCAAAATCAACAAGGAAATCGTCGGATGGCTCGCCGGGCTTGGCGGCCGCGCGATCGGCCTGTCGGGCAAGGACGCCAATCTGGTGCTGGCCGAAAAGGTCCACCGCACCGAGCCCGATCCCAATTCGGGGATCGAACGCCACGTCGACCTGGGCTTCGTCGGCGAACCCGTCGCGGTCGACCCGACGATCCTGCAGCGGCTGGCGGCCGACAATTTCATCCCGATCGTCGCCCCTGTCGCGCTCGGCGCCGATGGCGCGACCTATAATATCAACGCCGACACCATGGCCGGGGCGATCGCCGGCGCGCTTGGCGCGCGGCGTTTCTTCCTGCTGACCGACGTGGCCGGAGTGCTCGACAAGTCGGGCGCTCTGCTGACCGACCTCGACCGCCCCGCGATCGACGCGTTGAAGGCCGACGGGACGATCACCGGCGGCATGATTCCGAAGGTCGAAACCTGCGTCGCGGCGGTCGATGCGGGGGTCGATGCCGCGGTTATCCTCGACGGCCGGGTGCCGCATGCGATGCTCCTCGAAATTTTCACCGCAAGGGGTGCAGGCACGCTCATTCACCGCTAAGAGGGCCTGCAAGACCCCCCTTTACGGAGACCCGCCTTGCTTCTCATGCTCATCCAGATCGTCGACATCATCCTGACGGTCCTGTGGTGGTTCATCATCGCGCAGGCGGTGATGTCGTGGCTGATCGCCTTCAACGTCATCAACACCCACAATGACTTCGTGGCGCAGCTGTGGATGATGCTCGACCGCATCACCGAGCCGCTCTACCGGCCATTCCGGCGCATCATGCCCGATTTCGGCGGGCTCGACCTGACGCCGATGCTCGTCCTGATCCTGATCATCATCATTCAAGGCCCGGTGCTGGGCTATCTCGCGCGCCTCGCCTATTCGAGCGGAATGGCCTGATGTTCGTCGCGACCGAAGCGCGCATCATCGACGGCAAAGCGTTCGCCGCCGGGCTGCGCGCACGCATTGCCGGCGCCGTCCCGGCGTTCGAAGCCGCGACTGGCCGCGTGCCGGGGCTGGCGGTCGTGCTCGTCGGCGACGATCCGGCGAGCGCTGTCTATGTCGGCTCCAAGGGCAAGGCGACGGTCGCCGCCGGCATGGCGAGTTTCGAACATCGCCTGCCCGCGACCGCGAACCAGGAAGAGGTCGAGGCGCTGCTCGCATCGCTCAACGCCGATCCTGCGGTCGACGGCATCCTGCTCCAGCTTCCGCTGCCCGGCCATCTCGACGAGCAGCGCGCGGTGGCGACGATCGATCCCGAAAAGGACGTCGACGGGCTAACCCCGGTCAGCGCCGGACGGCTCGCGCTCGGCATCCCGGGCATGGTGCCTTGCACCCCCTATGGCTGTCTGTTGCTGTTGCAGGATGTGCTCGGCGATCTTGGCGGCAAGGATGCGGTGGTGATCGGCCGCTCGATTCTGGTCGGCAAGCCGATGGCGGCGCTGCTGCTTGGCGCCAACTGCACCGTGACCATGGCGCACAGCCGCACCCGCGATCTGCCCGATCTGGTCCGCCGCGCCGATATCGTCGTGGCGGCGGTCGGCCGCCCCGAAATGGTCAGGGGCGACTGGATCAAGCCCGGCGCGGTGGTCATCGACGTCGGCATCAATCGCCTGCCGCCCGAAGCGGGCGCGACCAAGGGGCGGCTCGTCGGTGACGTCGATTACGCCGGCGCGGCGGCGGTGGCCGGCGCGATCACCCCGGTGCCCGGCGGCGTCGGCCCGATGACGATTGCCTGCCTGCTGCGCAACACGCTGGTCGCCGCGCACCGCCGCGCCGGCCTCGCCGATCCGGAGGGTTTCTGATGCGCCGACTGCTCCTTGCCGGGCTTGTGCTGACGACGCTCGCCGGTTGCGCGCCGCAGGGGCCCGAGGCACGCAAGCGCCCGCTTTCGGCGAATCCGAGCGGCTTTATCGCGGCGGAAATCGCCTTCGCGCGGCTGGCGCAGGAAAAGGGGCAATGGACGGCCTTTCGCGAAACCGCGGCGCCCGACGCGGTGATGTTCGTGCCGCAGCGGGTCAACGCCCGCGACTGGCTGAAGGCGCAGAAGGATCCGGCCGAGGCGGTGCGCTGGCAACCGCACAAGGTGTTCGTAAGCTGTGACGGCAACAACGGCGTGACGACGGGCGCATGGCAGAAGGGTCCGGCGCAGGGATTCTTCACCACCGTGTGGTCGCGCGATCCGATGAAGGGCGACATGCGCTGGCTGCTCGATTCGGGCGATGCGCTTGCGACCCCGCGCGCAGCGCCCGACTTCATCGAATCGAAGCAGGCGACCTGCACCGGCAAGCCGGGCGCCACGGTAACCGCCGCTGCGGAGGGCGACGATATGATGGTCGGCATGTCGCGCGACCAGACGTTGAACTGGACTTCGGTCGTGCGCCCCGACGGATCGCGCAGCATCACGGTGCGGCTGTGGGACGGGCATGACATGACGACCGTTATCGATGACCGCATCGCGGCGCCGAAACAGCCATGATCGACCTTTTCATCTCGGCCTTCGTGACGCTTTTTGTCGTCATTGATCCGCCCGGCTGCGCGCCCATCTACGCCAGCCTGACGACGGGGGCGAGCGCGCTGCAGCGGCGGTCGATGGCGATCCGCGCGACGTTGATCGCCGGTTTCATCCTGATCTTCTTCGCGATGTTCGGCGAGGCGCTGCTCAGCTTCCTGCACATCGATCTCGACAGTTTCCGTATCGCGGGCGGGGTCATGCTGTTCATCATCGCGATCGACATGGTGTTCGAAAAGCGTACCGAGCGCCGCGAACAGCGCGCCGAAAAGCTGATGGCGACGCCCGAGGTCGAAGATGTGTCGGTGTTTCCGATGGCGATGCCGATGCTCGCGGGGCCGGGATCGATTGCGTCGGTGATGCTGCTGGTGTCGCAGAACAGCGGACTTGACCGCGCGCTGGTGATTTTCGGCGCACTGCTGCTCGTGCTGCTGCTGACGCTCGCGGCGCTGCTGCTCGCCGGGCCGTTCATGCGCTTGATGACTGAAGGCAAGCTTCCCGAGCCTCGCCTGACAGGGAAAGGAAAAGGGCGCCGCCTGCCGGCGACGCCCTTTCCATCGTCCACGGGAATGGACTTTATTGTGCGGCGGCCACGTCCGCCTGCGTCACCGGCGCGATGCGGATTTCGACGCGGCGGTTGCACTGATAGTCGGCCTGCGTGCGTTCGGGCGCGCATTTGAGCTGCGTTTCGCCATAGCCCATTGTCGCCATGCGCGCGCGGTTTACGCCGCGACCCGCCAGATAGTCTGCGACCGACGCCGCGCGCCGTTCGGACAGGCCCTGATTATAGGTTTCGCTGCCCTGCGAATCGGTGTGGCCGTAAACGTCGATATAGGTGCTCGGATATTCGGACAGGGTCGAGGCGACGCTGTCGAGTGCGCCGCGGAACTGCGACTTCACGACTGCGCTGTTGAGGTCGAAAGTCACGTCGCCCGGCATGTTGAGCACAAGCTGGTCGCCCTGTCGCTCGACATCGATGCCGGTGCCCGCTGTGCGTTCGCGCAGCTTCTTTTCCTGCTGGTCCATATAATAGCCGACGCCCGCGCCGGCGACGGCGCCGATACCGGCGCCCAGGATCTTTTCGGTCCGGTCGTTGCGTCCGCCGACGAGATCGCCGAGCAGATAGCCGCCGAGCGCGCCGCCAATGCCGCCGATCGCGGCCTTGGAAATGCGCTGCTTGCCCGTTTCGGGGTCGGTGACGCAACCGGTCAGCGCGAGCGCGCCAAGGCTGGCGACGGCCGCGAGCTTGATCGTCCTCTTGTTCATTTCTGGCTCCCTTTTTTGGGCATCGCCGGTCCATGCGATGCCACGACCACAAGGATAACATATGACCGCGCTTTCCGTTCCGTCATTCATGCTGAACGCCGCCTGAGCATGGCCGATGTCGTCGCCATTGTGCAGCACCGCGGCTTTGGCCTATAGGACCGGCATGACCGAAGCTGACAGGGGCCGGGCGCGCCAGCGCCGTACGACCGCCCAATGACCCCTTTTCCCTGGTCGGATGTGGCGATCATCCTGATCCTTATCCTGCTCAATGGCGTTTTCGCCATGTCCGAACTCGCGATCGTTTCGGCGCGCGACCCGCGGCTTCAGGCGGCCGAAAAGCGCGGCAGCAGCGGGGCGCGGATCGCGCGCCAGCTTGCCTCCGACCCCGGCCGCTTCCTGTCGACGGTGCAGGTCGGCATCACGCTGATCGGTGTGCTGACGGGCGCCTATTCGGGCGCCAGCCTGGGCCAGCCCGTCGCCGAACGGTTGCAGGCCTGGGCCGGACTCGATGCCGAAACCGCGCGTACGGTTGCGTTCGCCCTCGTCATCGCGCTCACCACCTATGCCTCGCTGATCGCGGGCGAACTGGTCCCGAAGCAATTTGCGCTACGCGCACCCGAACGGATCGCGACCATCGTCGCGCCGATGATGTTCTGGCTCGCGCGGATCGCGGCCCCGCTCGTGTGGCTGCTCAACAGCAGCTCGGGCCTGGTGTTCCGCCTGCTCGGCCTCAACCGCGAATCGGACGATCAGGTGACCGCCGAGGAACTGCATCTGATCGTCGCCGAGGCGTCGAAATCGGGCGTGATCGAGGAGAGTGAACGCGCGATCATCTCGGGCGTCGTGCGGCTTGCCGACCGGCCGGTGCGCGAGGTGATGACGCCGCGCAAGGATGTCGACTGGATCGACATCACGCTCGACGCAAAGGGCGTGCGCGACAAGCTGCTCGAAACGCCGCACAGCCGCCTGCCGGTCGCGCGCGGGTCGGTCGACGATATCGTCGGCGTGGTCCAGGCGCGCGATATCGCGGCGGCGCTGTTCCGCGGCGACCCTATCGACCTAGAGCGGCTGATGCGCCGCGCCGCGGTGATCCATGACCAGATCGATGCGATGGACGCGCTGGCCGCGCTGCGCCTTGCCGAAGTGCCGATGCTGCTCGTCCACGACGAATATGGCCATTTCGACGGGCTGGTGACGCCCGCCGACCTGATGTCCGCGATCGCGGGCGAGTTCGCGTCCGATCAGGATATCGGCAGCGAACCCTTCGTGGTCGAACGCGAGGATGGCAGTCTGCTGATCGCCGGGTCGATGCCCGCCGACCAGATGGCCGAGCGGCTGGGGATCGAACTCGACGACGACCGCGACTATGCGACCGCCGCAGGCCACGCGCTCGCGATCCTCAAGCATCTGCCCGAAGAAGGGGAGGCGTTCACCGACCGCGGCTGGAAGTTCGAGATCGTCGATATGGACGGCCGCAAGATCGACAAGCTGCTGGTCAGCGAAGTGCGCAAGCCGAAGGTCGAAGCCGAAGGCGATTGATCGGGGACTGACGGGACAACTAGCCGTTTACCGGGGGCGCGTCGGTCCGACATGATGCATCACCGCTTCCGCCAGTTTCCGCTCCTCGCGTGTCGGGCGGACCGGTTCGATTTCGGGCGTCGCCGGACGTCGTCCGAACATCGGGCGGCGGGCAGGCAGCAGGGGGACATAACGCATCGGGGAACGCCTTGATTGCGCGGCCGCCCCCCGGCACCGCAATGGGTCTGGTCCCCATAGCCATCCCGACCCGTCGGTAACCGGGCTGCCGTCGGGGCCGCGGGCGGCACCGCGACCATCGACCGTCGCGCGGCCGCTGTTGAGGTCGATCACGAGCCGTCCACCCGACAGGCGGTTCGCGCCCTGGGTCAACTGGACATTGCCGACCATCGTGATCAGCCGGCGGTCGAGATCATAGATCGCGACATTGCCCTTTGCCGTTTCATTGCCCTTGGTCACGGTGACGCCGCCCGTCGCGTCGAGCCGGTTGACGTCGGTGTTGCCGGCGCGGGTATAGGCGACGGTCATGCGCGGTGCGACCACCGTCAGCCCCGCCTGCGTCACGCGCACGCCGCCCGCCAGTACGACGCGGTCGGCGCGGTCCTGCACTTCGATGCTGCCCGCGTCGAAATCGACGGGGGCGTTGCTGTTGTGATTCGCGAGCGCCTGCGCGTACGCTGCGCCGCCGCCATGCCCGCCCGCCAGAATCGCCAGGCTGGTCAGCACGAAGCTGGCGCCGGCCAGCGTCAGGCTCTTCACGGTCCAAAGCCCCTTCATTTGAGCGCTCCCTGGTTGATCCGAAGATGGGCGTTCCCCGACAGGCGGACGATCCGCTGGTCGAGGTCGGCGGTCAGTTCGTTGGCGGAAAAATTGCCGATGTTCAACGCGCCATTGACGCCGCCGGTACCGACAAGGCTGCGATTCTTGAGGTCGATGGCGACATTGTTCGCGTCGATGCGATAGCCGTCGGCGCCCTTGACCTGCACTAGTCCCGGCACGGTCACCTTTTCGCTGTCCATGTCATATTGTCCGTTCGCGGCGGCGATCGTCGCCGGGCCGTCGGCCAGCTTGATCGCCCCGGACAGTCCGTTCATCCGCACGATCGGTTCGGCCGAGCTTTTCTGCACTGCGCTATCCGCGATGAGCGCAAAGGGCTGGCCCTTGGTATCCTGGCCGCGATATTCGGCGCGCACGACCTTCATCCGTTCCTTCGCCACTTCGACCTTGTCCTTGGCGAGCAGGAAGCTGACCTCGCTGCGCTGCGTAAAGGGCGAAAAGACGAGCACGGCCGCGACGACGCCGATAACGAGCGGCAGGCCGTAGCGCAGAATGCGCACGACGCGGTCGTGGCGCGACCCGCTGGCCGCCCACAGGCGGCGCATCGTGCGGTCGATTTCAGCGCGTTCGGACACCCGCAGCGGCTCCCCGTCAGCTATGCGCGAAAATGTCGACCTCGGGCCATCCGGCAAGGTCGAGCGCTGCGCGCGTCGGCAGGAAGTCGAAACAGGCCTGCGCGAGTTCAGTGCGCCCCTCACGCGCGAGGCGGGCGTCGAGCACCTCCTTCATCGCGTGCAGGAAGCGCACGTCGCTCGCGGCATAGTCGCGCTGCGCCTCACTCAACTCGGCGGCGCCCCAGTCGCTCGACTGCTGCTGTTTCGACACATCCTGTCCCAGCAGTTCGCGCACCAGCTCTTTGAGGCCGTGGCGGTCGGTGTAGGTGCGCACCAGTTTCGACGCGATCTTGGTGCAATAGACGGGGGCGGTGACGACGCCGAGCGCCTGTTGCATCGCGGCGATATCGAAACGCGCGAAATGGAACAGCTTGAGCCGATCCGGGTCGGTCAGGATCGCCTTGAGCACCGGCGCGTCATAGCGGCTGCCGGGGCCGAATCGAACCAGATGCTCGTCGCCCTTGCCGTCGCTGATCTGGACGAGGCACAGCCGGTCGCGCAGCGGGTTGAGGCCCATGGTTTCGGTGTCGATCGCGACGGGGCCGGGGCCGATCGCGCCTTCGGGCAGGTCTTCTTCGTGGAAATATACGGTCATCGGCTTGCCTTAGGCGAAGCGGAGGCGCCGCTCAATGACTGGTTTTTGCGCCGCCGCCCGCCAGTGCCGGCGCTGCGGCAAAGCTTGGAAATCCGCCAATCGCGGCTTTGAATTTTCTGTTCGCAGATGCCGTTCATATAGGTTATATATTGCGCCGTTAGCGGCACGGGGCGAGTCTGTGCCCATGGTGAACTGCGTCCCCGTCCGGCGCAAGGAGCCGGTTCAATCGGGTGTGGACGACCGAAAGCGACTACTAAGCAATGAGTTTCAACAAGGATCGCCGTGGCCATCGCGGACGCGGCAAGCGCGACGACTTCGGCAATTTCGACAGTTTCGAACCGGCACCTTATGGCGGCGTGGTGTGTGCGGCGGTGGCGATCGCGGCGGCTTCGCCGGCGGCGGTCGCGGCGGCTTTGGCGGTGGCGGCGGCGGTGCCCGCGGCGGCATGCCGGCACAGGTCGTCGGCGAAGGCCAGGGCCAGGTGAAATTCTTCAACCCCTCGAAGGGCTTTGGCTTCATCGCGCGCGACGATGGCGGTGAAGACGTGTTCGTGCACATCAGCGCGGTCGAACAGGCGGGGCTGCAGGGCCTCGCATCGGGTCAGCCGCTCGGTTTCACGCTCGTCGAACGCAACGGCAAGGTGTCGGCCATCGATCTCAAGATCGAAGGCGAACCAATGCCTGTCGAGGACTTCGCCCCGCGTCCGCGCGAGGATCGTCCCGCTGCGGGCGGTGCGCGCGGCCGGCGTCAGCTGCGGTGAACCTCCAGCCGACGCAGGACTGATTCGGCGTCCACCGGATGAACGAAGGGCGGCCCCGCAAAGGGCCGCCCTTTTTCGTTAGCGGTGGTCTGCGCAGCCCCTCAGGCGAGGGTGGACTTGAGGAACCAGATACGCTGCTGCGTTTCGTCCGCCCAGCCATCGACCAGGCCGCTCGTCGCAATGTCGCCATCGGCTTCGGCCGCCGTCTTGGCATCCTTGAGCTGCGCGAGCAGTGTCTCGTTATCGGCGGCAAGGTTGCGCATCATCGTTTCTGCATCGACGCTCGCTGCGTCGTCGTCCTTGATCGACTGGTGACGGCTGATGTCGCCGATTGAGCGGAGCGTCGCCGCGCCATTCTTGCGCACACGCTCGGCGATCAGGTCGGTCGTCGCGAGGATCTGGGCCGCCTGCTCGTCGAACAGAAGGTGCAGGCTGCGAAAACTGGGCCCCTTGACGTGCCAATGATAATTTTTGGTCTTCAGATAGAGCGCGAAACTGTCGGCGAGCAGCGCGTTCAGCGCATCCGCAACGGCAGGCTGATTCTTGTTGGACATGGGAAAGCCTCCTTTTTCTGCTTCCTGGCCAATATAGTGCCGCAGCGGCAAAGCTGCCCATGAAGCCTGTTCGATGCTGTGATCGATAAAATCGATTATTGGGCGCTAAAATCGGATTTTCTATCAGAGACCGAAGGCGCGCATCGCGGCGTTGAGGCCCCATAGCGTGAGAATCGCGGCGCTCATCAACCGGGCGATCCGTGCCGCGGCCTGATCGGCGAGCGCGGCGCCAAAAGCGAGGAACGGGACCAGCGAAAGCGTCCAGCCGATCAGCCCCCCCGCGGCCGCCCACAGCCCGGCGCCACTCGTCGCCGCCAGCGCGCCGATCAGGAAATGGCTGCGGTCGCCGAGTTGAGCCAGAAACAGCCGTGCCGCGAGCGAGGGCAACGGAGCTTCCTCCAGACTCTGGACCGCCGGGCCGAGGCGCCCCCGCCAGACGAGCGCGACTGCCGCACCGAGCAACGCGAAGGCGAGCAGCAGCGCCACGATACCCTGACCGATCACCCGGTTTGCTGCCGTCCCCGCGACCGCCGCGATGGTCGCATTGGCCACAAAGGCGGCAAAGGCAATCGCGACGACGGCGCGGCGATCCCCGCGCGCCGCCATCACCTGCGACAGCAAACGTCCGGTTCGGCCATCGGCATTGGCAAGCAATACTGCGACGAGGGCAAGCATGATGGCATCCATGACGACCAGCCTACTCCAGCTTTGGCGGCGAAGAAACGGGGCGGCAGAAGCATGGCATGGCGGGGAGGACGCGCAAGCCCGCCGCTTCCCCGTTTCGAATCCCGCCCGTCAATGCCAAGGCGACGTCCGCACCGCCCAATAGACGAGGTAAAGCAGTGCGGCCCACAACAGAAGGATGAAGGCCATGCCCGCGCGGCTCGAAGGGCGCTCGCTCGCAAGCTCCGCCGCTGCATGCAATTCGCTCCACAGCGGATCGGGGATCATCTGTCGGACCAGCCACAGACCCGCCGGGACGATCAGCAGATCGTCGAGCCAGCCGAGTACAGGGACGAAATCGGGTATCAGATCGATCGGCGACAACGCATAGGCGGCAACCGCGACCGCCAGCAGCCTGGCAATCAGCGGCGTCCGCGGGTCCCGCGCGGCAAGCCACGCGGCGTGCGCCTCGACGGCGAGTCGGTGACCCAGATCGCCAATGCGTTCGGAAAGGGATTTGCCCGTCATCGCGCCGCACATTAGTCTTCCTGCATGGCTATCCAACTGAAAAGCGCACGCGTCGAGCGTTGGCCCGTCGCGGGCGAATTCGTCATCAGCCGCGGTGCAAGCGACCATGTCGATGTCGTCGTCGCCGAAGTCGAGGAGGACGGCGTCGCAGGGCGCGGCGAGGGAACGCCGATCTATTATCAGGGCGAGGACGCAGCCGGCTGCCGCGACGCTCTGCTGCGCGTCATGCCGGATCTCGCGGGACTGGGCGCGGCGGCCGCGCGGGCGGCGGTGCAGGAATTGATGGGGGCGGGTGCGGCGCGCAACGCGATCGACTGTGCGCTGTGGGATCTCGAAGCGCGCCAGCGCGCGGTCCCGTTGTGGCAGCTTGCCGGCTGCGATGCGCCGGCGCCGCGCGTCACCGCCTTCACCATTTCGCTCGGCGGACCCGGCACGATGGCGGCGCGAACCGAGGAAGCGGTGATGGCGGGCTATCGCCTGTTCAAGATCAAGCTGGCCGGCGACGCCGAAGATCGCGCGCGCGTTGCTGCGGTGCGCGGGGCGGCGCCCGGCGCCCGCCTGATCGTCGATGCGAACGAGAGCTGGGGCGCGCTCGACCTGCTTGCCGAGGCCGAGGCGCTCGCCGAGCTCGGAGTCGAAATGATCGAGCAACCGGTGCCGGTCGGCACCGACGTGCTGGTCGACGGCATTTATGCCCCCCTGCCGTTCATCGCCGATGAAAGCTGCCATGTCGCTGCCGATGTGCCGCGCATCGGGGCCTTTTACGACGGCGTGAACATCAAGCTCGACAAGGCGGGCGGGCTGACCGAGGCACTCAAGCTGGCCGATGCCGCCGACGCGGCGGGTCTGACCATCATGGTCGGCTGCATGCTATCGACAAGCCTGGCGATTGCGCCGGCGTTTCTGCTCGCGCAGCGGGCGCGATGGGTCGACCTCGACGGCCCCGCCTTGCTAGCGCGCGATCGCGCCGATGGCTTCAGCTTCGCCAATGGCGAAATTAGTCCAATTTAATGATAGTAAATCATATTGACTAAACGGCCGAAGCGGGAAATATTCGCCGAATGAGCAATTCGGACGCCGCCCGCCACCGCGAGATCGTTATGCCCGCCCTTCTGCGCCATGCGCGCACCATCTATGGCGGAGCGATGCGGGGGGCGCTTGATCGCGCCGGATTTGACGACATTCCTGCCAATGGCCTTTATGTGATCGGCGGTTTGGCGGTGGGGGCGGAGGAGGTTCCGCTGGCGAATCTGATCCGCGATTTGCGCATATCGAAGCAGGCGGCGGGGCAACTTGTCGATACGCTCGTCATGCGCGGCTATCTGGAGCGGCAGGTCGATCCCGCCGACCGGCGCCGGCTGGTCGTGCGCCTGACCGAGCGGGGAACGGAGGCAGCGAAGATTCAGGGCAAGGCGCGCGACGCCGTTGATGCGAAACTTGCGGCGCGGGTGAGCGCCGAGGACATCGCCGCAGCGCGGCGTGTCCTCTATGCGCTGGTAGAGATGGGGATCGAGGCCCGCGAGCGCGAGCCGGCTTCGTCCTAGAGCGCCACCTCGGCATGGCTGCCGAGTTCGCCTTCCTTTACCGTCGATCCGGTCATCAGGCGGAACAGCCCCTTGATCCCCGCCTCTGCGGTCCAGATTTCCGCATCGTCGAGATCGAAGCGCAGCATTAACAGATCGGGATCATCCTTGCCGCCTTCGTACCAGGCCTCGACCGGCTTCGACCAATATTTGTCGATCGTCGCACGGTCGGTCACCGGGGTCAGCGTGCCGGAGACGCATGCGAACAGGTCATGCCCCTTGGCGACATATTGCGCCATCGCGCGCCCGCCGGCGGCGAGACGGCCGCTCTTGGCGTGGAAAAAATGGAAATAGCCGTCATTGTCCTTGTCGAGCTGCGCCGTCATCGGGATCGCGTGGGCATGACCGGCGTCAAGCGCGACCATCAGATAGGGATTGTCGGCGAGTTCCTTCCAAAAACGCTGTTTGATATCTTTGCTCATCGGGGAGGCTCCTTTCTGCTTGTGCCATGCTAACGCGCGGAGCCGCCCCGATGTTGCGCGCTTCAGCGCGCGGCCCGCGCGGCGTAGCTCACCACCTCATATTCGATGCCGTCCGGGTCGAAGAAATAGAAGCGGCGGCCGGGTTCATAATCGCCGTGAGGTTCGCCTTTCGCGAAATGCGCGTTCGCATGAAGGCCGTCGGGACCGGTGTAGAGTGCGACATAAGCCTCGTCCGATCCAACGTGGATCGCCATGCCGCCGTCGCGCGCCGGCCCACGCCAGCGTTCGTGCCAACCGAAGATCCGCGCCATCAGCGCGGCGCTGCGTTCGGGGTCACTGACGGTCATATTCACATGTTCGATAAAGGGATGCGCCATGGGCTGAAACTCCTGATTCAGGTTGACGCACACCAATATGAAAGCTCAACCAAGCTTTAGATCAAGCATATTGTGCGAAGGGAGCTTTCGTGCACCGCACCGACCTTCTGCCCATCGGCGAGCTTGCCGCGCGAACCGGCGTCGCGGTGTCGGCGATCCGTTTCTACGAAGCGAAGGGGCTGATCGCGTCGCTGCGCACCGCGGGCGGGCAACGGCGCTTTTTGCGTGCGGACACGCGGCGCCTGTCGTTCATCCTCATCGCGCAGCAGATGGGGCTCAGCCTCGACGAGATCGCGGCGGAACTCGTACGCCTCCCTTCGGAACGTACCCCCAATGCCGCCGACTGGCGCCGGATCAGCACCGGCCTGCGCGCGCGGATCGACGCGCAGATCGCGGCGCTCGAACGGACGCGCGATCTGCTGGACGGCTGCATCGGTTGCGGTTGCCTGAGCCTCAAGAAATGCGGGCTTTATAACGCGCGCGACAAGGCGGCGCAGCGCGGCGCCGGGCCGCGCTATCTGCTGGGCGACCGATCGGGCGACATTGCCGAAGCGCGATAGCGCGCAAGGAGGTAGGGATTATTCGGCTGTTGCAATGGAGGCGACCGGGTCGCGCCGGGCTTACATCGGTTCGGCCATCACCGCTTCGATTTCATGGTTCAGCACTTCGGCGCGGCGGCATTGCTCATGATCGCCGCGCTCGCATTTGTCGGCCGCCTTGTCGCGCTGGCGCGAAAGCTTGCCCAGCCTCTCCTCGCGTTCGCGCATCGCCCGGCCGCGGTTGCGGTCGGCCTCGTCCTGGCTGGTGGTTGACCAGTCGACGACCTGTCCCGCGGCCTTCACCGGCGCGGTGACGACCGATTTCACGGTGCTTACACAGCCCGCCAGCAGGGGCAGCGCCAGCATCGCCCCGAACCATATCCGCATCGTCCTTCTCCTTGGCATCCGGCGTTGCACATTGCCGCAGCGATGGCCAGCGGCTTGCGGCCAAAAGTGCAGCCTTTCGGCGCTTCTGTCATATCACTGAAACAAATGGTTAAATTCACATTTACTCTCTTGGCCTAGGTCGCCCTGCATCGCTTTGCAGTCAAGAGAGACAGATGACGCCCCCCGATCCGCTATTGGCCCCCGCGACCGGACATTCGATGGCGATCGCGCACGATGCGCATCTGTCGGCGGTGATCGACATTTTCCGGGCGCAGCCGCAGTTGCGCGTCCTGACGATCGTCGACGCGGCGGGGCAGCCGGTCGGGATCGTGCGCGAACAGCGGGTGCGCGAGCTGCTCTTTTGTCCCTATTGGTTTTCGCTGATGCAAAACCCGTCGATCGGGGGATCGATCGCCTCGCTCATCGATCCGTGCCAGATCGCCGATGTCGGCGAGAGTACCGCCGCGCTGCTGCGGATCGCCGCGCAATCGGCGGCGCAGGAGCTGGTGCTTGTCGATCGCGGGCGCTTCGTCGAAACACTCGACGCGGCGCAACTGTCGAAATTGGCGATGCTGCGCGAGATCGAGGTGGCGCAGGAACGCAGCGCGCGCGCCGCGACGGTCGAAGCAAGCGGACGCCGCTTCGAACAGGATATCAGCGCGCTGACCGCGACGCTCGCCGAGATGGCGCGTGAGGCAGAGGCGGTGGCGCAGGGACTGGGGACGCGCGCCGACGAGACGGGGCGCGACGCGGTGTCGGTCGCGGGCGCAACCGCCCAGACGCTCGCGGGGCTTCAGGAGCTTGGGGATCGGGGGCGCGGGCTCGCTGCCAGCATGGCGCGCATCGTCGCCGACGGCACCCGCGCGCGCGACGTGCGGCGAGACGCCCATGCGCGCGTCCGGTCGGCGAGCGAGCGGGCGACCGCGCTGCGCGAGGCGAGCCAGTCGATCGAGCATATGCTGCGCCTGATCATCGACATGGCGAGCCGCACCAACATGCTGGCGCTCAACGCCGGGATCGAGGCGGCGCGCGCGGGGGAGGCGGGGCGCGGCTTCGCCGTCGTCGCCCAGGAAGTGAAGAATCTCGCGGCGCAAACCCGCGCCGCGGCCAGCGACATTTCGCCCTTCATCGACCATATTCGCGAAATTGTCGGGCAGGTGGCCGAAGGCTTTGCCGAGGTCGAGCGCGCGATCGAGGCGAACAACGCCTTTTCGGATGCCGTCGATACGGCGGTCGACGGCCAGAGCGCGACGACCTTGCTGATCGCAAGCTATGTTGAGCAGGCGGTTGCTGCGGGGAAGGAG
>LULO01000097.1_pt1 | contig 55968 bp, 50 predicted proteins | sample 728121 | NCBI WGS metagenome assembly LULO01 (sample SAMN03860287, study PRJNA289734) | marine metagenome | biome: seawater column; feature: ocean; material: water; isolation source: Red Sea water column Station 149 - depth 50m | place: Saudi Arabia: Red Sea | collected 2011-10-15 | depth 50 m | reverse complement strand
TGCGCATACACGCCACCGGCTTCCGGATGCCGGGCAGCCAATCGAGCCGTCGACGCCGCGTTCAGTGCAGCCACCACAGCCGCCAGCACGACTGCGGCTACGAGCCATCGGCCGGAACGCTCGAGTGCGCCCTGCCACACCGCAAAAACACCGGTGCCGACCATGGCGCTGACACCCACGACGACGGCCGATCCGAGTCCGAGCGATCGTTGCAGTCGGCTCGGCGGATCCGACGGGTTTTGCTCGAAGTGAGATTGGCCCACGGTCAGAAACTAGGCCGCACCAATGACGCACCCCTACGTGGCACGCTGCATCTATGCGGGCAATTCTCCAACGCGCTGCCGACGCACGCGTGACCGTCAGCGGAGAGGTGGTGGGGTCTTTCGACGGACCGGGCATTGTTCTTCTCGTCGGCGTCACCCACGGCGATGACGACGCCGCCGCCGCGCTGGCCGCCGCCGGGGCCGTCGAGCATGGTCAGCGTACCATCGAAGCCGCGCAGCACCACTTCGGTGCTATAGCGATCCTGCCCGTTCTGGTCCTGCCACTTGCGGGTCTGCAATTTGCCTTCGATGAAGACCTTGCTGCCCTTCTTGAGGTAGTTTTCGCAGACGTTGATCAGCCCTTCGGAGAAGATCGCGACGGTGTGCCATTCGGTCCGCTCCTGGCGTTCGCCGGTGTTGCGATCCTTCCACTGTTCGCTGGTCGCGATGCGGAGATTGCAGACCTTGCCACCGTTCTGGAAGCTGCGCACCTCGGGGTCCTGCCCCAGATTGCCGATCAGCATGACTTTGTTGAGGCTGCCTGCCATCGATTCGTCCCTTCTTGAATTCTGGCGAGGGCCTAACCGAGCGTATGGCGTCGGGCTAGGCCCGCGTGAAGATATGCACGACGGTCCGCGCTACAGCCCCAGACCGACCGCCACCCAATAGGTGAGCCCTGCGAAAATCCAGGCCAGCGCGAACAGATAGACGACCATGAAGATGGGCCATTTCCACCCGTTCGTTTCACGCTTGGTCACGGCAATCGTGGACAGGCATTGCGGCGCGAACACGAACCAGGCGAGGAAGGCGAGCGCGGTGGGCAGGCTCCAGAGCGAGGAAATCCGGTCGGTAACGCCCTGCGCCTCCAGCTCTTCATCGTCCGCATCGACGGCGTAGGTCGTCGCAAGCGCGGTCACCGCGACTTCGCGGGCGGCGAGCGCCGGGATCAGCGCAAGGCTCATCTCTCGGTTGAAGCCGACCGGTTCGAGGACGGGATGGAGCGTGTCGGCGACCGCGCCTGCATAGCTCGCATCGAGCTGGCTTTCGCCCGGTTCGGCCCGCGGGAAGCTCAGCAGCACCCATAGCGCGATCGTCGCCACGAAGATGATTGTGCCCGCGCGGCGCAGGAACACCCAGGCGCGTTGCCACAAGCCGATGGCAAGATCCTTGATCCGCGGCATCTGATAGCGCGGCATTTCCATGATGAAGCCAGAGGCCGCACCCTTCGCGACCGTGAAGCGCAGCACGAAGGCCACGACCATCGCGCCGACGACATCAGCGGCGCGATCAGGATCGTCGTCAGCCGGTCCTTGGGATCGGAAATGCTGCGCGTCGCCATGATGCCCGGAATGGCGCAGGCGAAGCTGGAGAGGAGCGGAATGAAGCTTTTGCCCGACAGGCCCACGCTCGCCATCACGCGGTCCATCAGAAAGGCGGCGCGGGCCATATAGCCGGTCGCCTCCATGATGAGGATGAAGAAGAACAGGATCACGATCTGCGGCAGGAAGACGACCACCGAGCCGACCCCGGCCAGTACGCCCTCGGTCAGAAAATCGCGCACCAGCCCCGCTGGCAGCACGTCCGTCACCACGCCCGAGACCGCACCGACCGCGCCTTCCAGCGCGTCGGCAAAGGGAGTCGCCCAGGCGAACACCGCCTGGAAGACCACGAAAAGAAGGCCGAACAGGATCACCGGGCCGAGCCAGGGGTTCAGCAATATCCGGTCCGCGCCGTTTTCGATCGTATGGCGCGTGCTTTTCGAAAGGATCGCGCCGCGCGCGATGTGCTTGGCGGAAAGGCGCCGTTCGGGCAACGTCAGGTGCCAGCGGCGATGCGCGTCTTCATCGGCATGGCTTTCGGCCTCCGCAATGGCCGCGGTCAGTTCGGCGAGGCCCTTGCGGCGGACGGCGACGGTCGGGATCACCGGCACGCCCAGCGCATCGGACAAGGCCTCGGGATCGAGGGTCAGCCCGTCGCGCTCGGCAAGGTCGATCATGTTGAGCGCGACCACGGTCGGCCGGCCCAATTCGAGCACTTCCTGCGCGAAGACGAGGTGCTGTTCGAGATTGGCGGCGTCGAGGACGATGACGAGCACATCCGGCGCGCGCTCGCCCTGGAATTCGCCGGTCACGACATCGCGGGTCACCGCTTCGTCGGGGCTGGCGGCATCGAAGCTGTAAGAACCGGGCAGATCGAGCAGTTCGACGCTGTCGCCGCGCCCGTCCTTGGCCGGAAGCGCCAGCCGCCCCGCCTTGCGCTCCACGGTTACGCCGGGATAATTCGCAATTTTTTGGCGCGCGCCGGTCAGCGCGTTGAATAGCGCGCTCTTTCCTGCATTGGGATTGCCGACCAGCGCCGCACTGCGCAGGCGGATCGCCGTATCAGGAGCGGGATCGTCGCGGCTCATGCCGTGGTCTCCGCTTCGATGAGTTCGACTTCGATCGCGGCGGCGTGGCTGCGACGCAGAGCCACCGTCATCCGCCCGAGCCGGATCGCCAGAGGATCGGCGCCGCCGAAAACGCCGCGATGGAGGACGGCAAGCTCCGCCCCCTCGTCCAGTCCGAGCGCCTGCAGCCGCTTCGCTTCATCCCCGGCCAGCCGTTCCCAGGCGACCGAAACGATTCGCGCAGGCATACCGTGTCGAAGGCCATCCAAAGTCATGCCCGTGCCCTGTCAGAGCCACCGGCCAATTGCAACCGATTATCAATAGCGCCGCCGCGCTATTTCACCGGATAGCGCAGCCGCCCCAGGAAGCGCATCATGCTGAAGCTCTCGCGTTCGTTGCCCAGCAATTGCGCCTTCGCCTTCTCGAACTTCATCACGCCGTCGATGCGGCGGTCGAGAAAGGCGCGCGTGTCCTGTTTGTCCTCGCTCTCGTCACCCACGAAGGCTGCAAGCGTCGCGCCGTATATTCCGGCCAGGATCGTGCGCTTCGTATAGTGATTCCAGTCGGTCGCGGTATCGCCCGCAAGGCGCCACATGATGTCCGCGCTGTTCCAGGCAGTCTTGAGCGCAGCGGCGGCGTTTTGCGGCATCGCCATGATCGCGGTCGCGCGGCGCAAGGCCTCTTCCTGGCCGCGCACCGAATCGAGCCGGAACTGGATGAGGCTGCGGATCCGTTCGCGCACTTTCATCTGGCCGAGCTTTTCGGGCGGCAGGCGATCCGCCATGGCGCGGTCGATCGTGGCGATCCAGGCCTCGATCATCGCCATCTGGCTGAGGCCTGACTTGCCCTTGAAAGCGAGCCGCGCAACATCGCGATCGACCCCCGCCTGATCCGCAGCCATCTCCAGCGCCTCTTCGCTCCACCCGTCGAAAATCGCCGCCTCGGCGATCAGCGGTGCGAGATGGAGGCGCAGTTCAGCCAGCGTCATGTCCGCCGGATCGAGCGTGTCTGCGGTGGCAGTCTTCCCGTCCCTCACAGGCTCGGCCCGTAGGTCTTGTCCGCACCCTTGTTCGCCCGATCGGCGTCGGCCTGCGCGATCTCCTGCAGCACCGGCCCGCCGCCGACCATCAGCTTGGCATAATCACGTGCCGAGCGGCCCGAATTATCGGTCCGGTCGGGGCTTGCGCCGTTTTTGAGGAGAATGCGGATCATCGCGGTATCGCGGCGATGGATGGCGGAAATCAGCGGCGTCTCGCCCGAGGAATTCGCCTGATCGACTCGCACGCCCGCCTTCAGCAGAGCTTCGATCCCCTCGATATAGCCGAGCTGGGTCGCGATCTGGAGCGGCGTCACGCCCCTCTTGTCCGCCACATCGGGATCGCCGCCCTTCGCCGCGAGAAACGCGATCCAGTTCGCGTCGCGCCGTTCGGTGACGATGTGCATGGCCGTGCGCCCGGTCGCGATATCGCGCGTGTTGATCAGCGTGTTGCCCGGCTGGTTCAGCGCATCGATGACCTTGTCGCCGTCACGCTCCTTCACCGCCTTCAGGAACTCGTATCCTTCGGACATCTGCTGCGCCGCGACCGGCTGGGCGGCCAGCGCCGTCAGGGCCACGGGCACAGCCGTGGCTTTCAACAATGTCGCTGCGATCCGATTTCTACCAAGCACTTCGCCAGACCCTTTTCCTGCGTTGGATTTGCGCCAAAACGCCCCTTGCCCGCACGGCTTTAGCAGAGCATGAACCGCGACACCATGGCCCCTCCGATCCGCTTCGTATCCCGTCTGCTCTGCATGGCGCTTGCAATCCCTTTGCTCGCCGCATGCGATGCCGGTGCACCCGCCCCACCGCCCGAAGAACCGCCGCTGGCCGGTGCCGATATCGGCGGCCCGTTCGAATTGAAGGGCGAGGACGGGAAGACCTACCGGTGGAGCGATTTCGACGGCCAGTATCGGATCGTCTATTTCGGTTACGCCTATTGCCCCGATGTCTGCCCGACCGACGTGCAGCGTATGGCGCAGGGGCTGAATTTATTCGAACGGCAATCGCCCGAACTGGCCCGGCAGATCCAGCCGATCTTCATCACCGTCGATCCGGCCCGCGATACGCAGGAAGTGGTCGGCGAATTTACCGATGCCTTCCATCCCCGGCTGCTCGGCCTGACGGGTACGCCCGAACAGGTTGAGGCAGCGGCGGACGTGTTCCGGGTCTATTACCAGAAGGGTGCCGACCAGCCGGGCGGCGGCTATCTGATGGATCACTCCAACTTCACCTTCCTGTTCGGCCCCGATGGCGCGCCGCTGGCGACCTTGCCGACCGATCTCGGCCCCGAAGCGGTGGCCGAAGAGCTGGCGAAATGGGTGCGATGAGAGACAGGTTCTGGGAGCGCCCGCTCGCCGAACTCTCGCCCGAAGAGTGGGAAGCGCTGTGCGACGGGTGCGGGCGCTGCTGCCTCCACAAGATCGAGGACGAGGATACCGGCGAAATCGCGGACACCAATGTCGCCTGCCGTCTACTCGACTGCGAGACCGCGCGATGCAGCGATTATGCGAACCGCAAGAGCTTCGTGCCCGATTGCCTGCGCCTGACGCTCAAGATCGTCGACAGTGTCGAGTGGCTGCCGCGCACCTGCGCCTACCGCGTCCGCGCTGAAGGGCGGCCGCTGCCACAATGGCACTATCTGATTTCGGGCGATCGCGAAGCGGTCAAGCGTGCGGGCGTGTCGGTTTCGGGCCGCGTCATCAGCGAAACCCGCGCAGGTCCGCTCGAACATCATATCGTCGAATGGGATGATGAAGACGCTTGGGCCGAGGAAACCGACGCGCCATGATCGAGTGGCTGCGCGCCGACCGGCAGGACCCGGCGATCGAGCTGCTGGGCCGCACGGTCCCGATCCACATCACTCGCCACGCCCGCGCGCGACGGCTGACCATGCGGCTTTCGCCCGACGGGGGCGCCGTGCGCGTCACTTTGCCGCGCTGGAGCCGCAGCGCGGAGGCGCTCCGCTTCGCATGGGACCGCCGCGACTGGCTGGAAGCGCAGCTCGCCAAAGTGCCCGTCCGCGAAGATCCGGTGACGCGCGGCCATCTGACCTGGTGCGGACAGACGCTCGCGATCGACTGGCGGGCGGATGCGCCGCGTCGACCGGTCCGCTCGGGCGACACGCTGACGCTGGGCGGCCCGCGCGAAACATTGCCGCAGCGTCTCGCCCGCTGGCTTGAAAGCGAGGCCGAGCGCCTGATGGCAGACGATCTCGCCTTCTATTGCGAGCGCGCGAAGATCGCCGCGCCGACGTTAAGACTGTCGCGCGCGCAACGCCGCTGGGGCAGCTGTTCGAGCAGTGGGACGGTCCGCATCAATTGGCGGCTGGTCCAGGCGCCCGACGCGGTGCGCCGCTCGGTCGTCGCGCACGAGACCGCGCATCTCGTCCATTTCGACCACAGTCCGGCCTTCCACGCCCTTCTCGCCGAAATCTACGAGGGCGATCAGCACTGGGCCGATGCGTGGCTGAAGAACCATGGGCGGACGCTCTACGCCGATTTCGGTTGAGGCGGAGCCCTCTGGCACTTTCGCCTCCGACACTCTATCTTGCCGGTCATGCGCCTTTCCACGCGATTCAACCCGGTCGGCGGGATTCAGGATTTCTGGTCCGAATTCACCCGCCCCAATCCCTATCGCTGGCCGATCCTGGCCGTATCGCTGCTCTGCACGTTCAGCCTGTTGTTCTGGATAACGAAGGAACGCGTCATCGGCCCGCCGGTCCGGCCCGAAGTGACCTTCATCTCGACCTTCGCCGAAGGCCGTACGGACGAGGAGATCGTCGCCTCGAACCTCGCCAATCAGCAATTGCAGGATCGGATCCGCGAAGAACAGGCCGTGCGCGAGGAAGAAGTGCGCGAGATGTACCGCACGCTCGGACGGGCGAGCGGTCTGGACGTCGATGCGATGGAAGCCGAGATCGCCGCCGATCGCGCCCGCCAGGAAGCCCGTCGCAAGCGGCTGCTCGAAGCGGCAGGCCTTCCGGCCCAAACAGCGACCGAAGCCGAAACCGATCCTGAAACCGCAGCCGAATAACGCGCCCGGCGCCGAAGACCGGCGCTGGCTCGACGCGGCGGCGCGACTTGCGTTGCGCGGACGACCGCTCGCGCGGCCAAATCCATCCGTCGGCGCGCTGCTGGTCAAGGACGGACTTGTGGTCGGGCGCGGCTGGACCCAGGCAGGCGGGCGTCCCCATGCCGAGGCGGTGGCGCTCGATCAGGCAGGCGACACGGCGAAAGGCGCGACGCTCTATGTTACGCTCGAACCGTGCGCGCATGTCTCGTCGCGCGGGCCATCGTGCTCCTCTCTTCTGGCGAACAGCGGTATCGTGCACGCAGTCGTCGGGTGTGGCGATCCCGATCCGCGCACGGCGGGGCGAGGCCTCCAGACACTACGCGCGGCGGGTATCGACACCCTGCTTGTCGACCATTCGCCTTCCGCCGCCAGCCTCGCCGGCTATCTGACCCGCGCGCGCCTCGGCCGCCCGCATGTCACGCTCAAGCTGGCCCTTTCGCTGGACGGCTGCATCGCGCTGCCCGATGGGTCGAGCCGGTGGATCACCGGAGCGGAGGCGCGCGCCCATGTCCATGCGCGCCGCGCGCTGGCGGATGCGATCCTCGTCGGCGGCGGAACCTGGCGCGCCGATACGCCCCGGCTGGACGTACGCCTGCCGGGCCTTCAGGATCGCAGCCCCGAACGCGTCGTCCTGACGCGCGGATCGATCGAAGGCGTCCGTACGATTGCCGCGCCAGAGGAAATCGCCACGCTCGATGCGCTGTATCTCTATGTCGAAGGCGGCGCGGCGACCGCCGCCGCTTTTCTGGCCTCGGACCTCGTCGACCGGCTCGAAATCTATCGCGCGCCGATCCTGATCGGGAACGGCCTGCCCGCGCTCAGGGATATCGGCCTCAGCGATCTTGCCGAGGCCCATGGCCGCTGGCACAGGGCGGAGACACGCATTCTCGGCCCGGACGTTTACGAGCGTTACGAGCGCTTCGGCCAAAAAGGATAGAGCCATGTTCACCGGCATCGTCACTGCCATCGGCCGGATTGCGGCCACCGAGACGCGCGGCGACACCGCCGTGCGCATCGCCTGCCCCGAGGAGGCGCAATGGCAGCCGGACACGATTCCCGTCGGCGCTTCCATCGCCTGTTCGGGCGTCTGCCTGACCGTGACCGAGCGCGGCACAGATGCCGATGGCCCCTGGTTCGCGGTCGACGTTTCGGGCGAGACGATTGCGCGCACCGTGCCCGGCATGTGGAAGGAAGGCCGCCCGCTGAACCTCGAACGGGCGCTCAAGATCGGGGACGAATTGGGCGGCCATCTCGTGACGGGCCATGTCGACACGGTCGGTGAGGTCGTGCTGTCGCGCGAGGAAGGCGGATCGCGCAAGATCGCCATCCGCATCGGGCGCGAACATGCGCCCTTCGTCGCGCCCAAAGGGTCGATCACGATCGACGGCGTTTCGCTGACGGTGAACGATGTGCGCGACCGACCGGACGGATCTTGCGACTTCGCCCTGAATCTCATTCCCCACACCGGCGAAGTCACGACGCTCGGCGACCTGCGCGAGGGAAGCCGCGTCAATCTCGAAATCGACGTACTGGCTCGCTACCTCCAGCGAATGCGCGCGCTCGACCGCGCCTGAGCGGTCCGGGCGCTGTCGGTCCGAAGCGTCGTCCGACCCTTGGTCGTCTACGCCTGCGGAACGCGCCTCAGCCCGCCACCGTCGCCAGCGCGGCGATGAACTTGTCGATATTGCCGCGATGGAGACCCGCCACATTGATGCGGCCTGACCCGGCCATGTAGATGCCGTGATCCTTGCGCAGCGCGGCGATCTGGTCGCTGGAAAGCGGGAGCACCTCGCATATCGTCCAGCTCGCCGAGCCAGTCGCGCGTCAGATCCTTATCCTCGACCACAATACGCACGGCGGCCCCGCCGTGATCAGGCGGCATCGACCAGGTCGCGCGCGCCAGCATGTTGGCGTTGGACATGATCGCGTCGAGATCGCCGGCCTCTTTCGCCAGCACGTAAAACGCGCCCACACGGTCACGATAGAGTCCGAAATTCTTGTCGCAGCTATAGGCGACCAGCGCTTCGGGCACGGCATCGATCACCGTGCGAATGCCCGCCGCATCCTCTTCCATCCCGTGGCCTAGGCCCTGATAGGCGATGTCGAGCACCGGAAGCACGGCACTGTCCGCCAGCGCATCGGCAATCGCGCGCCATTGTTCGTCCGTGTAATCGATCCCGGTCGGGTTGTGGCAACAGCCGTGGAGCAGCACCAGCTCGCCCTCGCCCCCTTCGCGGATCACGCGCAGGACCGCATCGAGATTCGCCGTCCCGTCGGGCAACGCATGGTCGAAGGGCACGGTCTCCAGTCCCAGATCGGAAACGATCTGCGCGTGGTTGGGCCAGCTCGGCGTACCGAGATGGACGCGCCGCGCCCCGGCCTTTTGCGCCAGCGCCAGTGCCAGCCGCACCGCGCCGGTGCCGCCCGGCGTCTGCATCCCGGCGATGCGCCCGCCACGCTCCGGATTCTCGCCGAAAATGTAGGGCATCAGGCCCGAAACGAACCCGCCATCGCCTTCCGGGCCGAGATAGCTTTTGGAATCCTGTTCATCGACCAGGCGCTGTTCGGCGCCCTTGATCGCCTTGAACACCGGCGTCGCCCCGTCTCCGGTGCGATAGACGCCGACGCCGAGATCGATCTTGTCGTCGCGCGGATCGGCGGCATGAAGCTTGATGAGCGCGAGCAGCGCGTCGGCGGGTTGGGCTTGGAGAGCGTCGAGCATGCCCGCGTCCTTGCCCGCGCGCCGGAGCGCCTGCAACAGGGAATTGTCTATCGCAGAGACGAGATCGGCTTCATCATCCGCATGCCCGATGCGCGATCAGAAGGGCAGCCAACGCTGCTTCTTCGAAAACTTCATATAGCCCGCATTGATGCCGAGCCTGAGGCCTGCCCCCACCCGGATCGGGATCAGGACGACATCGCCCTTGCGCAGGTAACTCGCCGTCATCCCGCCGATGGCATAGGCCTGGCCCTCGCCCGCCGGATAGCGTTCGTACAATTCCTCGCTGTCGTAGAGATTGTAGACGAGCACGAAGGTACTGCCGGCATTGGCGCCTGCATCGAAGCCGATCGACGGTCCGGTCCAGTAGACCGGGCGCTCGCCCTCGACCTTGTGATAGAGCGTACCCGAACCGTAGCGCGCGCCGACGATGAACGCCCCGCCCGCCTCGCGCCCGACGATATAGGCGTTGGGCTGGCCCTGTTCGGCGAGCAGTTTCTGGATCAGCTTGGCCACCCCTTCAGCGCCCTTGCCGAACACGCCTTCGGCCGCGCCGATCAAATCGTCCTCGCGATACGTTGTCGCAGGGTCGTCCGCCGGGGCGGTCTGCGCATCAGGCGTCGCTGGGACGGTTTCAGACCAATCCACGCCCGTCGCCGTGTCGCTGCCGGGATCGCTCCATGTGGGCGCAGTCGGCTGGGTCGTCTCCGCGGGATAGGAGACACTGGGTTCGACAGGTCGCGGATCGGCATAGACGTCCTGATCGCCCGGGTTTTCGATCAGATCGCCGTCGATCGGTGCCTCATAGGCATCGTTGGGATCGACACGCTCGACCTGTGCGGCAAGCGGCGTCACGGCTAGACCGAGCGCGGCCAGGCCCATGGCGAGCGGGCGCATGACGATCGCAGACCAGCTGCGGGGCAGCGATGGGGCGGACAGGTTCATGGCGGGTTCCCTCCCTTGTGCCGAGCGTGCGACGAACGGGCGCGGCGCTCGTCCAAGACGCGCCGCTCCAATCTTACGAGACGGCGTTGATCGCGCCACCGCAATGAGCGCGCGATGAACCGAATCCGAAACGCGCCGAAGCGAGTCAGCCCCGCGCCCACAATCCTCGATATGGCAGGACCAAACCCCTTGAAGCCACGCCCACCCCCCGTTATAGCGCGCCCCTCGCAGCCGACGTGCTTGCTGCGGAGACGTGGGTGAGTGGCTGAAACCAGTTCCCTGCTAAGGAACCGTACTCTATCAGGGTACCGAGGGTTCGAATCCCTCCGTCTCCGCCACCTCCCCGGTATTAGGTAGCAAACGCACAAAGAAAAGTCGTGCTTTCGCAGCTACCTATAGCGAATGGGCACTACAAACATGAAAGCAAGCCTTGAGGATCGCATTGCGGTTTTCAAAGGCGAACTCGAAGAAATCGACGCTGAGATCATCAAGATCGAGATCGAGGAAGGCATCGATATTCTCCAGCTGCTCAAAAATCGCCGGAAGAAACTGCACGCTCTCATTGGCGGAGCGGAAGACATCATCTTCGATAGCGACCCGAACTGGCGAAATAAGGTGAAGCCGCGCAAGAAGCACAAATGGCATAGCCCTTTCCGGTCAGGTGAGCTGGGTCGCTTTGCCCTTTGTATTCTGCGTGAACGGAGTCGCTGGATGCGCCCTCGCGAGGTGGCGCGCGAAATGCTCCTGCTCAGGTGCGACCGGGTCAACGAACGTGTGACCCTCGATAAGGTGACCAATTCGGTCTCTGGCTACTTCGCAAAACACGAAGGCGACCTTCTCAACACTTGAATGAGGCTAGGGCTTTCATTTGATGCCCATAGCACCTCCTCGATATACTGACGTTCTCGGCGGCCGGCTTCCGGCTCTTGAGCGCTGCCTCATCCGTTATCGAGCGCTCCAGATCACAGTTGCTATATTCCATGCTGAGAAACTGAAACCGGAGATAGAACCATCTAAGATCGCTTTGTATGCGAAGAGCGGGGGTTAAGCCTCTGCTCGGATGGCATAGGCCGCTTTAATGGGAGAGCGCGTTCAAGAGCGGAAAGCTGATATGGATTCGATTTGTGAATTCCTACGGGGGGCCGCAGCACGTCGCTGAACCGAGAGGCCCGCCAGATGGTATCACCCGACTACGCCGACACCGGGATTTACCCTTCTGTTCTTCGTGGCTTCCATAGATGCTATTCCTTACGGCGCCATTGTTCGCCCGCTCACCGGTTTTTCCGGCTTCGCTGATTCCATTCGCTGCGCCGTCTCCAGCGCCGCGGCTGATCGCGACAAAGGTGGTTTTCGCTTCCACCGTCATCGCCCGGTGGCTTTCGAGCTTGGTAATCGACCGATCGGCGGTCGTGCGACGGGCTGCCATGCGCGGCGCCGGCCCATTCGTGGCGAAGGTGCAGGTCGCAGGTAGTCCAAGATGCAAGTCCGTATGTCGGTTACGGCCACGCCACGGAGACCAATGCGAATTTCAGCTTTTAAGAGTTCGCAAGCAACCTTCGAATGACCAATCGGGTCGCAAGCTGAACGTCCACATTTCGCTTTGTCACTCAGAGCCGGACGGACCGCCGACGGCCCAATTCCGGACTTTCCGCCACGCGCTCAGTTAACCGGCTATCGTGTCCAGCGCTGCCATGGCTCCATCAGTAAGGTAAAGATTAGCCGCCGCGACGCTCGGCGTTCACGTCATCGGTCGAAGGCAATCTCAGAAAGCCTTTTCACAGCGCGGTTGGGCCAAGGAAGCGGCCGGTCGCACAGATACTAGAAAACCCGAACGACAAGGGTGTTCCCCGAGAAAATCGCGTATTCCAAAGCCGTCCTTCCGAAGATCCATACCTATTCTGAATTGTTCGGACTCTCCCACAAGATTGGAGTGTCGGCTTACTTTGTGTCCACAATCACATTCCTGAAAAGAAACGCTTTTCGACCTCGTAGTCGAGATGGCGGTCCACGAACGCCGAGTCCACCTCATCGAGTGACGGGTATGATGAAGGCGCGAATAGTTCGCCTTTCTGCCCCTTATAGGTGATCACCGGAACGAAACCCGCTTTCGCCTTGGTCCGGGTCGCGGCGGCCATCCGCTCCACCAATGCTTCCGGCCGGAAGACGAGCTCGGCATGCGACACCAAAGCATGTCCGGCGGATCGTGATGCGACGTCGATCCAGTTACGCAATTTGGCCGTGCGCATTGCGACCGGATTGGGAAACGGCGCGTTGCTCACAGGACAAAGTTCTTCTGCGATCGGCTTACCGAACTTGGGATCGTCCCTTTCGATACCCCAGAAATCTTCGTCCCAGACGGTGCGCCATTCGGCCCGGATAAACTCGCCGAACGCAAGGGTCTTCAAGTCCGGATGCGCGTGCCACGGGGTCGCATGCAGGCTGCGCAGCCATTGATCGGCTTGTCGCGCGATAACGACGACGAAGACATCGTCGGGAATTTCGACCTCGTCCGGCACAAGCCAGTGCTTGAAACCGAATTCTTCGGTGAAGCGGAGATCCTCAAGGTTCCGCTCGAGTAGCTTTATGAGCGCGTTGGTTCCGCTGCAGCGCTGACCATAGACCTGGAAGCGCCTGAATTGTGTAAGGGCCAAGAACGTCTCCGAAATTCCTTGGCGCGCGCCTAATGCGCTTCGTCCCAGCTTTCCGCTTGATCGTTGTTGCATGGTAGCAACGCCTTCTGCGTTCGATCGTCCGTCCTTCATGACGGAACAGATCGAACTGGAACGAGGCTTGAATCTTGCGGGCGAAAATCCTTCGCTCGCCGACGCCCTACGTTCGCATATCGTGGAGGATGGCTTCCCCTGTGTCGGGGCGAAATCGGCCCTCGCGACCGGTCGGCTAAAGGTCCTGCCAGCCCGATCGCTGACCAGTGCCTGGAACGACATCGAAATTCATGAGGCCCTGCTGGAGTGGAGCGAGGATTACGAGTGCGACCCCGAAGGCTTGCGCAGCCTCGCCGTCGTGTTTTCCGGGCCCGACGAACTGGACGAAGCGGCGTTCGAAAGCGCGATGTGGGACCGGCTGAATTCGCTCGCCGCAAAGGACGAATGGCGCGGGCAAGCTTACGATCCAGATGTCAGCAGCGACCCGGCGAACCCGCATTTCTCGCTGAGCTTCGGAGGGAAAGCCTATTTCGTGGTCGGCATGCATCCCAACGCCTCGCGTTCCGCACGGCGAACGCCCCATCCCACCCTCGTCTTCAATCTGCACGATCAGTTCGAAGCTTTGCGCGCGTCGCGAAGGTACGAACGCATGCGCGAGACCATCCTGAAGCGCGACCAGGCGCTCGATGGCTCGATCAATCCGATGCTGTCGCGCCACGGCACTGCGAGCGAAGCGCGGCAATATAGCGGGCGCGTGGTCGGCGACGACTGGCAGTGTCCCTTTTCGGACCCGAGGATGGAGCCATGAAGCGTATCGCACCGCGCACCGGCACCGCGATCGAACTGTCCAAAGGGCAGGAGTTGACCGTTATCGATCCCGAAGGTGGCCAGGTCAGCGATCTCTTGACCGTATCAAGGGCGGATCCCCGCGAAATCCTCTCTAACGGGCGAACGTTCGATTACGAGGAGAGGATCATCCTGACCACCGGCGCGCGGCTGTGGTCGAACCGGTCGAACCCCATGCTCACCATCCTCGAAGATACAGCGCTGGCGCACGATTTCCTGCTGACGCCGTGTTCCGAAGACACGTTTCGGCATTTCTATCCCGACAAGCCCGTTCATCGCGGCTGCTTCGGTAATTTGGCCGAAGCGCTTAAGCCATATGGGGTTGCGCCCGACGACATTCCGACGGCCTTCAATGTCTTCATGAATGTTCCGGTCGCCGAAAACGGGGTGATATCCGTCGATCCACCGCAGTCGCAAGGCGGAACATTCACCCGGTTCCGGGCCGAGATGGATCTGGTCATCGGGCTGACGGCATGCGCGGCCTATGCCTCGAACGGCGGCACGTTCAAGCCAATCGATTACGATGTGAGCGACTGAAATGTTGCTGGATTTGCTCGAATGGTACGGCGCGATCGCGGCGGTCATCGCTGCGCTGGTCGTGGCGACGAATGTCAGCGCGCGGGTTTCGGGGTGGGCCTTCGTGCTGTTCGTCACTTCCTCGCTTGCGCTGACGGCATGGGGCTTCCTCAGCGAAGACGCCGAAGGGATCGGTTGGCAGAACATAGCTTTGCTGTTGATCAACCTATGGGGCGTCTACCGCTATCTTGGACCGCAAAAGCCTCGTGATCCCGATCATCGAAAGCAAGCGGGAGAGCCGGGATGAAGAACACCGCATTGACCACCGGTGCCGCCGCACTGATACTTGCCGTCGGACTGGCAGGACATTTCGCATCGGGCGCGATCTATTCCTCGGTGGAAGCGCGGGACATGATTTCGGCGCTCTCCAGTCCTGCATTGTACCTCGGCAGCGCGATCGCGGGGAGCGCCTCTACCACGCTGGCGCTCATGCTGACGCTGCTCGGTCTGGTCCGGCGCGCCGACGCGGAATTCGATCCGCAGATGTATCGCCAGATTTACCGCATTGCCGTGCTCGCGACGCTTCTGCTGGCTGGAGCCGTGGTGATGCTGTTGCTGATGACGATGCCGATCGGTGAATTCGACGATGTGCCGGGCCGCTGGTTCCCCATGCTGTACAACGTCCTGTACTGGATCGTGGTGGTGCTCAGCGCCGGGCTCGTCGCCATGGTCACCATGCTGTTCGGCACCGTGCGGTCTCTGATCGCGAAGCTCACACCGCACGACGATGTGTAAACGTGATCATCTCCAAACCGAAAAGAACCTCTGACATGTTCACGCAGCTCGCTCCCCCGCTTCCAGTGCACATCACCGATCGCGGCCCGGGGCTGGCCTTCGCGGTCATCGACTATGGGATCGAGCACAATCTGATCTGGGTGACCGCACTCGATGCGGGTGGCGAAATCTGGTGCGCCCCCAATCCCAAGGTCCGCCTCGCCGAGAACTGGACTGCTGGCCGGTTGAAAGATCTCCGCGCGGAAGTGGGCGTGCAAGAGCAATCGGGGGACAGGCAATGATTAAGCCCGCGCTGGCGTTCTTCGCGCATCATCAAGGGCGCGGCCATGCGAACCGCATCATGGCGATACTGGAGCACATCCCAGAAGACCGACCGGTCATCATCATGACGGCAGCGCCGTCGCAGTTCGACGAGCGACCTCACGATGCGACCATCGTGGAGCTGCCTAACATGATTGGTGCGCCGTCGCGCAGTCCGGCCCTTCACGAGCAACCGACGCCAGAGACCCTGCATTGCGTACCGCTCGGCGTTGAGGAGATGCGCCAGCACATGGGGACGATCGCCCAGACACTGCGCGAGGCGGACCCGGCGCTTTTCGTCATCGACGTGTCGGCGGAAATCGCCCTTCTGTCGCGAATCATGAGCGTTCCCGCCGTCACTATCAGAATGCATGGCGACCGCGAGGATATCGGCCATGTCGCAGGATACGAGGCGTGCGTTGCCATGCTCGCCCCCTTCGACGAACGGATCGAACAGGATAGCTATCCCAAGCGCCTGCGCGATCGCACGTTCTATACAGGCGGTCTTTGCACCACGCGCGCACCGCTGCGCGGAAAGAGCGAGGCCCGTTCGCGATTGGGCCTTTCGGAGCAAGAGAAGGTAACGCTGGTGATCGCCGGCGGCGGCGGTTCGGGCACGCCCTACGCTCCCCTAACCGTAGCCGCGCGGGCAGAGCCCGATACGCGGTGGCTGGTGGCCGGCCCCGTTCACCGCGAGGGGCACGAAACGGATTTCGGCAATCTGCGCGAACTCGGCTGGATCGACAATCTCACCGATTATCTGTGCGCTGCTGACCGGGTCATCGCGTCGGCGGGTGACAACACGGTTCACGAGATCGCACGGGCGGGCAAGCCGTTCCTCTGGCCGAAACCGATGCGCTCGACACCTCGATTCTCACCACGCTTCATGACGAAGACGCCGCGCGCAAGGCGGCACACTGGCTCGAAGAGCGGGCTACGCGGCTTTGGGGGGTCAGCTGAACAAGACTTCGGCACCCTGCCGCGTGTCCGCAACTTCGCATTCGGTCGGACGTCGCACGATCTCGAGCTTCTCTTCCGAACGCTTCACCAAACCGCGTCGTTCGAAATCGTCGAGCCAGTATTGCATGCACCATTCGCCCCAACGGCTGCGGAACAGGCGCGCATTGCGAATAATCGATTCGAAATGCTGCAAGGGTGGCTTGTGCACATGGTGGTGCTGGTGGAAGCAGATCGTTCCGCCCAGCCAGTACATCCGCGCGCCACTGCATTCCAAGCGCCGGCCGAGATCGGTTTCTTCCGCGCCATAGCCGATGTAATCTTCATCCATTCCGCCCGCCGCATGCCAGATTTTCGCCGAGAGGATGAAGGCGAGGCCCCACAATTCTCCGAAATCCGTGATGGGCAGAAAGGATGCGTCGTCCAGCGGTCGTTTGCTCGGATGGCGGACGCCAGTGCTCAGGAGCAATTGGAAGTCGGGCGCGCCGGTCTTCTGGTCGAGCCAATCCGTGTCGGTACCGGGCAGGTAGCGGACCTCCGGAAGAAAAACGCCATTTGTGTCGAACGCATGCCCCTCGGCAGCGCGGCGAACGAAATCCGGATCGGGAATGCAGTCCACATCGAGGAAGGCGAGCACGTCCCCTGCAGCCATCTCCGCCGCCCGATTTCGCGCCGCGGCAAGCGGCATGGGTTCGCCTGGCACCTGTACGTAGCGGACGGGGAACATGCCCGTTGTCTCGATCTGTGGTGCATCGTCCTGCATGTAGGCGATCACCAGCTCATCGGGCGGAAAGGTCTGCGTTTCCAAGCCCGCGACCAGATGGTCGAGGTGTTGCTGCCGACCTCGCACCAGTGTGAGCACCGACACCGATCGGTAGGAAGTCACCAGCTGCCTTGCGCCTGGAAATACCTGACACCTTCCAGCACACCCGCCGCATAACATCCCTCTGCCCGATAGGCGTGGGAAAGAGACGGATCCTGCGCCAAACCGTCGCTGGCATTTCCTACCACGATCGGAAACGGACAGGCGCGCAGCATCGTCAGATCGTTGCCGCTGTCACCTGCGACCACCACGCGCGACTGCGTCAGCGAAAGCTTGTCGGCCACATGGCCAACGGCCGGCCCTTTGCCCGTGCCTTCGGCAAGGATATCAAGATAGCGCCCGTGACTGGCGACGATCTCCACTTTGAGGCCCCTTGCGCGCAGCGCGGTACGAAGGACGTCCGGATCGCGATCGTCCACGAAGTAACTTGCCTTGCCCTGATGCTGTTCCAGCAGAGCCTGGGGTCGAAGCTTCAGGCTCGCAGCAACATCTCTTGTGCGTTTGTCATCCCAAGCGTTCTCCACGCGGCGTCGCCAGTCGGCGTCTTCTACGAACCGGCGTTCGTCGCGATCGTACCAGTGGATGCGCGTTCCGACGCTGCTGATGATGACATCCGGTGTCGGGACACCTTCTGCCGCCAGGATCGCCTGAGCGCTATGGAAACTGCGGCCCGTGGCAATGCCGAGAGCGATTTGGCCAGCATGTTCGGCCTGCCAGCTCAGGAATTCATGCAATGCCGCATGATCGCCGAGCAACGTATTGTCGATATCGCAAATCAGAATCCGGTCCCATTTCGGGGCCTTGGGAAGCGGTCCGGTCAATTCCTTCAACAACCGGTGATACTGTTCGCGATGCGCGCTCCAGTCATAGGCGGCAATCGCTTGCCCGCCAGCCGTCGCATAGCGGACCCATTTGCGCCTGTCGGTGACGATGTTTCGGCAAGCGGTGGCAATGGCCAGCGGATCGCGCGGACAGACCAGCTCACCATTGTTGCAGCGTTCCACGATATCGTTAGGGCCGCCGCTGTCCGTAGCGACCACCGGAAGACGGGACGCTGCCGCTTCGAGCAGGGTCAGGCCGAACGGTTCGTTCAGTGCCGGGTTTACGAACACCCCGCCACTCTCGCGCGCTACGGCGTAATAAGCTGGAATGTCTGCGGGATCGTGGTTTTTTGGATAGGCGACCTTCCCGTAAAGGTCATACCGATCGATCGCCTCTATCAGCTCCTGCATGACCTCGCGGCATTCGGTCTCCAGATCGCCAAGCAGCGACCGGCAGCCAGCCACGATCACGAGATTTGCAGCGTCCTGCAAGGCCGTGTCGGTGGCATAGGCTTCCACCAGCCCGAGAAGGTTTTTCTTCCTGACCGGTCGGGCGATGGCGAGCAATATGGGTTTGGCTGGGTCGCGCAGGAATTGCGCCAGATCCGCACGAACCTTTTCGCTCGGCTGCGCGCTTTCGAACCGATGGAGATCGCAGCCCGGCGGAATGACGCGGATGCGCCCTGCTTCGATCGAAGCATAATGCGCGTATTGCGCCTCCGCCTCGTCGCGCGAGCTGGCGATGACGGCATCGGCCATATCGAGCGATCTTTCCTCGACACCGATGCGTGTCCGCAGGCTTTCATCCACGCTGCCATTTATGTCGCCCTTTACGGCGCCAAGCGAGTGGCCCGTAAAGATGTAAGGTATGCCAAGCTGCTCCTTCGCATGGCGAGCAAGAATGCCCGCATCCGCATAATGGGCATGTATGATATCTGGCAGGCGATCGAGATCGTGCAGATATTCGAGGAAGGCCGCGCACAGTTCTTCGTGCCGTTCGTGCAAAGCTTCTTTCGGCAGATATGACGGATCACCGTCATCGAGCCTGACAAGGCTGATTTTCCCTCTGGCTTCGGCACATTGGGCCTCGAACCGCATCCCCAGCTTCGAATCCATGAAGCCGCGGGTCACGATGTCGATCCGCTCGATTTCCGGGTCACGCGCACTCGCGCAGGCCAGTTCCAGCAGATAGGTAATATGGCCACCGGTGTCGGCGTTGATGCCGTATGGCACGTCCGACAAAGTCAGGCAGCCTTGCAGGGCAATATGGCAAACAAACATCGACGGGCTCCCGGTGTGCGGGTACCGATGCGCAGAACCTTTCCAAGTTCCTGACAAACAAGGTGATAAATGTTGCTCACATGCGAATAGCCCATGTCGCGCCGGTCATTCACCCTGTCCCGCCGAGCACTTACGGGGGGACCGAGCGAGTGATTGCGGACCTCGCCACGGCGCAGACAAGGGACGGGCACGATGTCACTCTGTTCGGTCCGGCGGACTCGACGCTCCCTGACGTCAGGCAAATCGGGCACTACCGATCCCTCGCCTGGCATGAACGACAGGCTGGTGATGCCCCACCGGGTCTGCCTGCGGTTCTGGAAGCCCAATTGCTGCACGATCTGCTGGCGTTCGGCGGCGAACACGATGTTATCCATCTGCACGGTTCGGCCCATGCAAGTGGTGTCGCGAAAACGCTCGGCATTCCGGTTTTTCGCACCATCCACTGGCGCGCCGACGAGGCGGATCATACTGAGCATTTCCGGGCCTTCCTGCGGGAACGGATCATCGCGATCTCGCAGTCGCAGGCAGGGGCAGTGCCGGCCGCAAACCTTGCAGGGGTGGTGCATCATGGAATGCCTGCCGATCGGTATTCCCCGGATCGAGGGGGCGGCGGATACTTGGCCTTCCTCGGCCGTATGACCGATCAGAAACGCCCCGACAGGGCGATCGAGCTGGCGCGGGCTACCGGGCGGATGCTCAAGCTCGCAGGGCCGATCGATCCGGGCAATCCCGGTTATTTCGACTCAATCGTCCGGCCCGCCCTAGATGGGCGCGTGAAGTTTATCGGCAGCATCGACGATACGGGCAAACAGGACCTGCTGGGCAATGCGGCGGCACTGGTCTTCCCCATCGACTGGCCCGAACCCTTCGGTCTCGTCATGATCGAGGCGATGGCATGCGGCACACCGGTGATCGCGTGGCGACGTGGCAGCGTGGCCGAAGTCGTCGAGGACGGAATCACCGGCATCATCGTCGACAGCATCGGCGAGGCAACCGAAAGGATGGATGAGCTGCTGCAGCTGGACCGGACTGCGATCCGCCGTAATTTCGAACAGCGTTTCTCGGACGAACGGATGTCGCGCGAGACGCTGGCCCTTTATCGCAAGGCCTGCTGATCCCGATCTTCGAAGGAATCGAGCGCCAGCGCGCCTTCGCCGTAAAGGTAATCTCCCTCGAACTCGCCGAGCCGCTTCAGTTCGGCTTCGTCGAGAATTTCGATCCGGCCTTCGCCGCGCAACTCCAGAACGCCGCGTTCCTTCAGGACGCGGAAACTGCGATTGGCATGAACCGAGGTGATGCCGCAGGCTTCCGCATAATCGCGCTGGAGCAGGGAAACCGGCAGGGTCCGGCCATCGTACAGCCCGACGAATTTGTGCCGTTCGATAATTTCGGAAATGAGGTGGGCGATGCGCCCTTCCGCGTTCAACCTGCCCAGCCGAAAGATCCATTCGCGATGCATGGCCGCATCGAGCAGGGTGGAAAACCATAGTGCGCGCGCCAAATGTACGGAGCGATCGACCAGATCGGCGATGGCCGAATGCGGCACTTCCGCCAGGTGGACGTGCCCGAGCGCCGATGTGCTGTGATCGAGCCGCTTCATGGGGAACCCGTGCAGATCGACGAAATCGCCAGGGATGTTCAACCCGACCAACTGCCGCTGGCCGCTACGATCGTCGATGCTACGCAGCACCACGCCTTCTATGATGTAGTAGGAGTGCTCCACTCGATCACCGCGCTGGACCAAGGTCTGGCGAGGCTCGAGCCAGAGGGTGCGGCCGACCGCGTCTTCCAGCCATGCCTTCTCTTGCGCGGAAAGCTCGTGCCGAAGGCGGCCTTTCAAGAACAATTCAGTGCGCAGGACGACCTTCCAAGAGTGTGTTTGACGGTTCAACTAGTTTAGCTCGGTTGCGCGTTCAAGCCTGAGCCTGCCCTTCTTTAACCAGCGCATGGCGAACTTTCCCACTATCGACGCTCGCGTCGTCACGGTCGTCTTTGTGAGAATCTGCCGCAGTTTAAATATCGCGCATTGCCGCTTTCAAGTTTGCGGCCTTTTCCAGAAAATGGAGCGGATAGCGCATATCCTTCCCCCTTTGCGCCGTTGGCCGAGCAACACTACCGACGCAGACTTGGAGCGATATTGCACTTCGCGTTGTTGCTGGAATACCAATTCGATGCTGCGTTCAGCACTGCGTTCAAAAGAGCGATGGGCATTTCCCTCCGGAACCTATCGCGACGCCTAAAGAGATAAGGACACTGCGATATGGAGACCGTCGTTTCGCGCTCGTCGGCGGAGATGCGAGTGTTGAATCATGGCCATCCGAGGAAGACATTGGTCCGATTTGGAAGATGCGAGAATAGGATGGCTCACGAGTGATCTGGCCGAGGAAAGATATTCAGTTTGCACTTGAACAAGCAGGAAAGAGGAAACCAGCGCCACCCATTTGTCTGGGGAAAGCTCAACGGGGTGACCGCGTGTGAGAATTCCGTCAAATCGTAGCAAAGGAGGAAATCAGTTTCGTCCGGGGAATGTCGGCTGACTGTCAACCTGCGGCCCAAAGTAGATTGTCCGCTATCGGCCTACAAGTCGTCGATCGAATTAAGCGGTTACTCCGATCACGCCACCTCCGAGCGCTTCGCATTGAAAAATTGACGCAATATCTCGATTGGTGGCAGTGATCGCATTATCACCGGCGCGATTGCAATCGGAGCGCAAATGGAGGCAGTCGAAGCAAAGTCCGGCGATGAGGTCTCGATTGACACTGCACTTACCGGCCTCGTGCATCTGGCACGCCTGCTCTTTCAAGCGCCCGCAGCGGCGTTCTGGGTCCAGGAGCGCGAGACGAAGCGCCTGGCGGCTTGTCTCGGCGACGAACAATCCCTTCGCACGGCTTATGACGCAGACTTGCGATCGAAATTTGAAGACTGCCAGTTCGTCGTCCTTCCTGACATCAAGGCTGAAGGAAAACCTTTCGAATTCGTGGCGGGTATCCGCGAAAAGCTGGCGAGCGGGCTTGCGAGTGTCACTCTGATTATCGCGGACACGAAAGCCCGCCCGGCCGGGATCACCGGCGAGCAGCGCAGCGCATTCCAGGCGATCTGCGCGCAGGCCGTCACTCAGCTCGAATTGCGCCATTCGCAAGCCACTCAGGCAAGGATGATGGATAGGTTGTCCTTTTTCGATCGCATGGCGTCCGCAACCCAAGAGCTGGAGGATTCCACCGCGATCATGCGAACCGTTGCGCGATTGACTGGCGAATTTCTGGACGTTTCCATCTGTGCCTATGCCGACATGCACGCGGATGAAAACGGCTTCACGATCACGGGAGACTGGACGGCTCCAGGATCGTCCACCATCGTCGGCACCTACGAACTTTCCGACTTCGGCGAATTTGCGGTCCAACCTCACTTCCAATCTGCCGCTCGTCGTGGACGATGTGATCGCCCAGCTCCCATCTGATGCGGCCGCGACCTTCCAAAGCATCGGTATCGCCGCGACGATCTGCTTGCCGCTGGTCAAGGACAACAGGCTGATTGCCCTGATGGCGGTTCACGACGCGATACCGCGAATATGGACGGACGCGGAACTCAGTCTGATCCGTGAAGTGGTGGAACGATCATGGGCGCATATCGAACGCGTCCGGGCCGAACGGACCCTCCACGAAACGAGCCGTCGGCTCAACGCCATCTTGAGCAACACGCGCGAGGCGGTGTTCCTCATGGATGAGAACCAGATTTGCGTCTACGCCAATGCCGCCGCGGAGCAATTGACCGGCTACTCTTTCGAGGACATGCAAGGACGCCCGCTGCACGATGTCGTCCATCACAAAAAGCCGGATGGATCGCATTACCCGATCGAGGAATGCCCGATCGATCGCGCATTCCCCGAACGCGCGCAAACCTCCGGCGAGGAATTTTTCGTCGCGCCGGACGGGTCCTTCTATCCAGTCGGTTTCACTGCGAGCCCGGTCCTCGACGATGAGGGAAAGCCGATCGGGACGGTCATCGAAGCCCGTAACATCGCGGAAGAGAAGCGGTTTCAGGAGCATCAGGTACTGCTGATCGATGAGCTCAATCACCGCGCGAAAAATCTGCTTGCGATCGTCCAGGGATTGGTTGCGCAGACGATGACGTCGTCCGATCCCGAAATCCGCAAGGCACTCGAGGGACGGCTGATGGCTTTGGCCGCAGCGCATAGTCTGCTGACGAAGAAGAATTGGGAGCCAGTCCCCCTCAGGCAGCTGGTGCAGGATGCTATCGCTCCCCACGTCGCGGGCCATGCCGTCAGCATGGAAGGACCCGAATTGATGCTCCCTTCCAAGACCGCGATATCGATGGTTCTGGCTGTACACGAGCTGGCGACGAATGCTGTGAAATACGGCAGCCTTTCTGCGCCCGGTGGCGGCGTGGATGTGCGCTGGAATGTCGCGGACACCGAGCTGGAGTTTCAATGGCAGGAGTTTGGGGGACCCCCGGTCGTCGCCCCGGCAAAACGTGGTTTCGGCAGCAAAATGCTCGAACGCGGGCTGGCAGCGGAACTAGACGGGAGCGTGAAGATTGAGTTCCTCACGGAAGGAGTAATCTGTAAAGTGCGCGCATACATTCCCAGACTGCCGGCATGAGAGCGTTTGAGGATAAAACCGTTCTCGTTGTGGAGGACGAACCGATCGTTGCGATGCATACGGAGGACCTTTTGACGGACCTCGGATTCAAAACCGTCGTGGTCGCGGGCGGTGTCGACCGCGCCTTCGACGCGCTCTCCGCGACCTCGGTGGGTGTGGCTGTTCTCGACATAAATTTGAACGGGGAAAAAAGCTTCCCGATCGCGGAACATCTCGTCCAGCGATCGATCCCCTTTCTGTTCGCCACTGGCTACAGCGATCAGGAAACCCCGTTTCCCCATGCGGTCATGATTAACAAGCCGTTCAATTCAGAAGCACTCGAAAGCGGGATGCGCACAATTCTGCTCACCTGATCCAACTTGTCGCGTCTTGGGTCAGACAACCTTGGTAAGAGTACGCGAAACCCAACGACGGCTTTTGATGGTTTGGAACTTAAAGAAAAGCGACAGTCCGCTTACGGCCCGGAGGCGGAAACTCTCGATCGACAAACGTCCGCACGGGGCCGTGAAAGACCGACGCATAAAGTTGGCGCCAGTATTTTCTAGAGCTGAGAAACACAATATTCTGCCGTGTTCACAATTGACTTTGTATCCCTCCGTCTCCGCCACCGGCGTTTCCAAGGCTTTCGACTCTATCAAAAAAGCCTGGCCGAAAACTCTTTGCGGAGCCGGGACGTTTCCCTCTCGCACGCGCACCGACGCTACAGATCGAGGCCTGCCCCGACGATCCGCTTGCCCAGTGTGTGGCCGGATATCCAGGCGCTTTCGATCCGAGGCGCGAGCAACCAATCTCCACATGCGCCCAGTCCAATTTCCTCGTTCCAATAGCACCCCTCGGAGCGCGAACTCGAAAGCGCGTAACGCCATCTATGCGCCCGGGTAAAGATCGGCTGTAAGGTGACGCCGATCAGAGAGGCAAATCTTTCGCTCAGCCTTTGTTCGATGTCCGCTGGCTCGTGCTCAAGATACTGGCGCGACCAGTCCGGATCGGCGTGGACGACCCAGGCTTCACCGCCTTGCCGCTTAGGCTTGCCCGAATTGCGCGTCGCCGACGAAATACCCGGTCCCTTCACGATACCCTCGTGGATCGGCAGGGGTTCTGCGAAACCGAGCATCACCGTCCAACAAGGCTCGGTGCGCGATCCGGCGGCGCGGCGCGCCATTTCGGGATCGCCGGCCCCCGCCAGCAGCGCCGTCTGTTCGGCGGGCATGGCAAGGACCACCTGATCGAAGTTCCGCACGTCGGAATCGCCGATCCGAACACTCCAGCCGCTCTTACTGGAAGAAAGCGCGGTCACCTCGGCTCCCCAGGCAATGTCGATACCGTCAGCCAGGCCTTCGATCAGCTTGGCCATCCTCGGCGTGCCGACCCACGCATCTTCCCCCGCAACCGGCCAGCGAGAGACCATTCCCTTGTCAGCGAGTTTCGCCGTGACGCTGCGAAAAAGCGGATGGCGTACAGTGAAGTACTGCGCGCCGTAATCGAAGGAAAAATCGTGAGCGTCCTTCTCGACAGTGCGAGAAGAAACGCGCCCGCCGGGACGCCGGCCCTTGTCGAAAACATGCACGGACAGGCCTGCCTCGCTCAGCACTCGTGCGCAGGCGATCCCGCTTATTCCGGCTCCAATGACGGCAATTTGCGATCCGATCGAGCTGGCTGTGTGCATATTCTTCGCCCCCTGGCAGTGACAGAAGAGTTCTGCCCGTCGCACCCTTCCTGAAGCGAGCCGAACGTTTAGACCGCCGTTTACGATCCCCGCCCTAACATTTTCCGGCCTTGACAGAGAGGCGGTTCGATAGCCTGGGCGAGCCAGCACGGCTCCGTGGTGATCGAGAGCGAGTTCCTTCTACATGGCGTGATGAAAACTCTCCGCCGGGATGCGCTCCGAAAGGCTTCAGACGCGACCGATGCCGCGTTCCAGTATCCTGTTCGCACGACTTGCCACATCCTCGGCGGCGCCATCGTTTTCGCATGCCCAGATGGCATAGCGCAGGCCGAGAAAGACATTCATCCCCATGATAGCCCAGGCTTCGACCTCGCCTAGGTCCGGGCGCAAATCTCCCTTGACGCCGCCGGTCGCGAGCCGTTCCGTAATCCGCTTCCCGATCGTCTCGTAATGGGCACGATAATTCGCCGGATCGACGAATTCCGCCTCGTCGATGATCCGATAGACTTCCTTGTGTTCGGCTGCGAAGTTCAGAAACCCGAGCAGAGCCTGGCGCTCGATCTCCAGAGCTGACGCCGCAGGGTCAATGGCCGCCCGAGCCGCCTGTTTCACTGCATCGCTCATATCGGAAACCAGCGCGCGGAAGATCGCGTCTTTGCTGTCGAAATAAGTGTAAAAACTGCCCAGTGCGACTCCGGCCCGCGCGGTTATCGCGCTGATCGAAGCGTCATGAAAGCCATGATCGCCGAACTCGCCCGCCGCCGCGTCCAGAAGCTTTCGCAAAGTGCGCCTGCCCCGCTCCGTCCTCGGTTGCTTGTCCGAGCGCGTATCGCCTTGCGTCATAATTCCCTCTGCACTTCGCAAATCCCGATCGTTGGGACCAAATTAGGGCGGCATGCATCGCACATGCAAGAACAAACTTGAAAGATGGTTCATGTTTCGGTATTGAACATTCAAAGAATGTCCTCCGTGTGGAGCGAGAGGGCCGCAATATGGGAGGGTTCAGACTATGTGTGCCAGCGCGAATCGGACGCCGAAACGATTGCTTATGGGACTGTTCGCCGGGTGCGCGCTCGGTGCGTTCGCCCTGCCCGCCAATGCTCAAAACGCTGCCCAGACCGTCGGCGACCCCGCCGATCAGGAAATGCCACGTCAGCCTGGCCCCGTAGCCAGCGACGAACCGCAAGAGCCGGGTGTCGATAACACCATCATCGTGACGGCACGCCGCCGCGAGGAGCGTCTCGTGGACGTGCCGATTGCAGTCACTTCGCTAAGCGGCGAACAGCTGGAAAAAGCAGGCGCGCTCGACATCACCGATGTCGGCCAGGTGGTACCGAACGTCACGTTGGAAGCCAGCCGGGCGACCAATTCCACGCTCACCGCCTTCATCCGTGGCATCGGCCAGCAGGATCCGGTTTCCGGTTTCGAGCAGGGCGTGGGCATCTATCTCGACGATGTCTATCTGAACCGCCCTCAGGCCGCAGTGCTCGACATCTACGACGTGGAACGGATCGAAGTGCTGCGCGGCCCGCAGGGAACGTTATATGGCCGCAACACGATCGGCGGTGCAGTCAAATACGTGACTCGCCGCCTGCCGCAGGATTTCGCCCTCAAGGCGCGGGCGACCTACGGAACCTATAATCAGGCCGAGGGAGTTCTGACCGCGTCCGCGCCGCTGAACGACATAATCCGCGTTGGCGGATCGATTGCACGCCTGTCGCGCGGCGGCTTTGGCGACAATCTCACGACCGGACTCGAAAACTACAACAAGGACATCTGGGCCGGGCGGCTGAGCATGGAGATGGGCGGCTATGGCGAGCCGGTCTTCCTTCGCATCAGTGGCGATTACACAAAGGACGAAAGCGATCCGCGGGGCGGCACGCGCCTGATCCCGGGCCTCGCCTCGGGCGCTCCGGTGCTCGACGATGTTTTCGATACCCGAGGCGGTCTCGACGATCCCATTCAGGATGTCGAAGCCTATGGCCTCGCGATGAATGCCGAGATCATGGTCAGCGATACGGTGACGCTGCGATCGATCAGCGCATGGCGTAAGGACGACAGCCTTGGCCCGATCGATTTCGATGCGCTGCCCGCCGTCGATCTTGACGTGCCCGGTGCCTATTTCAATGAGCAGATCAGCCAGGAACTGCAACTGCTTTACGACAACGGGCCGCTGAACGGTCTGCTCGGCTTCTATTATCTCGATGCCAAGGCGGACACGCTGTTCGATGTGCGCATCTTTACGACGTTCGCCGGCCTCACCGCCTTCACCCGTGCCGATGTCGATACCGAGACCTACGCGATCTTCGGCGACCTCACCTACGACATCGGCGACCGGCTGAGCGTGTCGCTGGGCGGACGATACACTTGGGACGAGCGCACGGCGGACATTCTGCGGCAGAATTATCTCGGCGGAGGATCGCCCTTCTTCGGCGGTGCGGGCATTCCCTTCGGCGCACCGAGCACCAATTTCCAGGGGTCGGCCAAGTTCGAGAAATTCACCCCGCGCGCCTCGATCAGCTTCATGCCGACGCCCGACCACAATCTTTATGCGAGCTATTCGAAAGGCTTCAAGGGCGGCGGCTTCGACCCGCGTGGCGTGGGCACCAACGCGCCCGCCGCAGTTCCGGGCCAACCGACCGATGCCGAGATCGCCGATTTCCTCAGTTTCGCGCCCGAAGAGGTCGACAGCTACGAAATCGGCTACAAGGGCAGCCTTATGAACGGGGCGCTCAACGTCGCTGCCGCGGCCTTCTACGCCGATTATACCGACGTTCAGATCCCCGGCTCGGTCGCCTGCACGATCCAGGTCAACGGTGCGCCAACGCCTTCGTTCTGCGGCATCGTTTCGAATGCGGGGGCGGCGACTTTCAAGGGGCTGGAACTGGAAGCGAGCGCTCGCCTCGGCGGGGGCTTCAATCTGTCGGGATCGCTCGGCTATATCGATGCGCGATACGACGAATATATCGCCAATATCGGCAACACGCCGACCGATGTCGCCGAATTCCGCGAAGTTCAGAACACGCCTGAATTTACCGGCAGCGCCACCGCAAGCTACACGCTGCCGGTCGGCGCAGGCGATCTCTATCTGGGCACCACGGTCAGCTATCGCAGCAAGACCTTCCAGTTCGAAATACCGAACGAATTCATCGATCAGGACGGCTATGCGCTGGTCGATGCGAGCATAGTCTATACCGCCCCGGGCGAGCGGTTCAGCGTCGGCGTGTATGGGAAGAATCTGTTCGACAAGGAGTACAAGACCAGCGGCTACACCTTCGTCGCTGCCGACCCGCGCACCGGGGCGATCCCGTCGGGTGCCAATGGCTTCCCGATCCCGACTCTGGGGCGCGAAGGGACGCTAACCGCATTTTACTTCCGATACTGACAAGGCCAAGGAGCCGCGGCTTCTTTCGACCGCGGCCCTGGCCTTCCCGCACGAGCGCTTACGTGCGGCGCAATCTCCAGCTCTGATCATCCGTTTAAGAGCGCACTTTCCGCGCAAGCGCCCCATTGCAAAGCTTGGAATTGAGGCGCATTCGGCTCGCCCATAGAAATCGGCCCGTCGAATTATGACGCAGCGATTTTCAAAGCATCGGGAGAGCACGATGGCGGACGAGAGCAAAAAGAACGCTGACACCCTTCCCCACTCGCCCGGCCCCGCCGGGGGCTGGGGTTCCATGAAAGGCATCGCCAGCATCTATGGCGAAACCTGGGCCTCTCCCGGTGCGCTCGACAGTTTGCGGCGGCTGAACAAGCCCAAGGGCGTGATGTGCATGTCATGCGCCTGGCCGAAGCCGGCGAACTATTCCGCGTTCGAATTCTGCGAAAACGGGGCGAAGGCCACGTTGTGGGAATTGACCAAGGATCGCTGCACACCGGAATTTTTCGCGTATGACGGTCATACGGTCACCGAATTGCGCGAATGGTCGGACCACGAGCTCGAAAAATCGGGTCGCTTGACCCACCCGATGAGATACGACGCCGCGTCGGATCGCTATGTGCCGATCGAGTGGGACGATGCCTTTGCAGAAATCGGCGCGACCCTGCGCGATCTGCCGCGCGAGGATGTGGTCTTCTACGCCTCCGGCCATGCCGGGCTGGAAGCGAGCTATCTCTACGCCCTTCTTGCCCGCGCCTATGGCAACAACAATCTGCCGCAGAGCAGCAATATGTGCCACGAGACCACTTCGGTGGGCCTCACCAAGGTAATCGGTTCGCCCGTCGGCACAGTGACGTTCGACGATCTGGCCGAGACCGACTGCTATTTCTATTTCGGCCAGAATCCCGGCACGAACAGCCCGCGCTTCCTTCACAATCTGAAGGATCTGAAGGACCGCGGCGGCAAGATCGTGACCTTCAATCCGGTGATCGAGCAGGGCCTTGTCTCCTTCGTCGATCCGCAGAACCCGCTGGCGATGCTGACGGGCAAGGAAACGGTGATCTCCGACCAGTATCACCAGGTGCAATCGGGCGGCGATGTCGCGGCGATCCTGGGCCTGTGCAAGGTCGTTGTAGAAGCCGACGACCGGGCGCGCGAGGCGGGCACGCGCGAGGTTATCGACCATACCTTCATAGAGCAGCACACCACCGGTTTCGATGCGTTCATCGCCTGTTGCCGCGATGCCGACTGGGCCGATATCGAAAAGGCCAGCGGCCTTACCGAAGATGCGCTGCGCGAAGCGGCCCAGGTCTATATCGATGCCGAAAAGGTGATCGGCGTCTACGGCATGGGCTTCACCCAGCACACGCATGGCGCGCTCAACATCGCCATGCTGGTCAATCTGCTGCTGCTGAAAGGCAATATCGGCCGCCCCGGCACGGGCTGCTGCCCGGTCCGCGGCCATTCCAACGTGCAGGGACAGCGAACGGTCGGCATCGCGGAAAAGGCGCACCTCGTCCCGCTCGACAAGCTGAAAGACCTGTTCGATTTCGACCCACCGACGAAAGACGGAATGCATGTCGTCGATGCGGTGCAGGGGCTGATCGAAGGCAAGGTGCGCGGGTTCATCTCGCTCGGCGGCAATCTGGTGCGCGCCGTGCCCGATCAGAAGCGGATGGAGGAAGGCTGGGCCAGCCAGGACATCGTCGTCATGGTGTCGACCAAGCTCAATCGCAGCCATCTCTATCCGGGCAAGCAGGCCTATATCCTGCCATGCCTCGGCCGGTCCGAAGTGGACGAGCAGAAAAGCGGCAATCAGGCCGTGACGAGCGAAGACAGCTTTTCGATGATCAACGGATCGGTCGGCCATCGCCCGCCCGCCTCCGAACATCTCAAGAGCGAGCTTGCCATCGTCAGCGGGATCGCCAAGGCCACGCTCGATCCCAACCCCAAGATGGAATGGGACGAGTGGACCGGCGATTATTCGCTGGTGCGCGATCTGATCGAAGCGACCTATCCCGACGACTTCCACGACTTCAATAAGCGGATGTTCGAGGCCGGCGGCTTCTGGCGCGGCAATCCGGCGGCGGAGCGGATCTGGAAGACGGACAGCGGCAAGGCCGTGATCACCACGCCCCCGCAGCTAACTTCGCTCGGTTTCGAAGACAGGCCGGGACGCTATCGCCTGCTCACCATGCGCTCCAACGATCAGTTCAACACCACCATCTATGGCTATTCCGATCGCTTCCGCGGGATCGAGGGCACGCGCGACGTGGTTTTGATGAACCCGGACGACATTGCCGAAGCCGGTCTCAAGGATGGCGATACGGTCCGTCTGGTCAGCGATTACGATGGCGACGATGTCGAGCGCCATCTGGGCGGGCTGAAGCTGGTGGCCTACAAGCTGCCGCGCGGGACGATTGCGGGGTATTATCCGGAATGCAACGTGCTGGTGCCGATCACGCACCATGACGAGATTTCGAAGACCCCGGCATCGAAGTCGGTCCCGGTCAGGATCGAGGCCGCTTGAATTCGGCTACGATCCCGCAAGGGGTGCATATAGCCGAGTGCCGTCGCGATCACGATATGCAGCGCAGTCGCTTCGAGCGGTTCGAGAAAGCCCTGGGCAAGGCCCGCCGAAAGGCAATTGCGGTGCCAGGTTTCGGCCACGCGGCCGACCTTCATTTCAAGCCTGCGCACCTCGCCCTCAGGATGGCCGAGAGCGGCGCGCAATTCCTCCTCCGCCGCTTCGTCAGAAACGTAGCGTGACGAATAGACGTAACCATTCCCGATCCGCGTCGTCAGCGGGATCGCCCAGCGCCAGCCCGCTTCCATGGCGACGGCGTCGGTCTGTGGAAGCAGTTCGGTTTCGCGCTCGTGCGAATGCGCGGTCGGCAGCACCACGGCGCGATCGTTGAAAAGATTGTCCGTGAAGCTCTGAAACGGAACGGCCAACGCCTGTTGCGCGATCAGGGCGCGAAAGCCCGAGCAATCGACGAACAGGTCGCCCGCGATCCGCTCCCCGCCCTCGCACAGGAGCGCGGCCACATCGCCCTCGCCGTCCAGCTCCACCCGCTCGACCTTGATCGGGCGATGGTCCACCCCCTGCCTTACCGCCCAATCGCGCAGGAAGCCGCCCAGTTTATGCGCGTCGAAATGATAGCCGTAGCTCGGTTCGAAGGGAAAATTATCCGCCGGATGCGGCGCGCGGCCTTCCTCGGCGAGGCGTGTCGCCAGAAACCATCGATCCGGATGCGCGGACTTGTCCAGCCCCTTGCGGGCCAACAGGCAATTGCGGATGAAATGCGGTTCGGTGTGCAGGTCCAAAGGGCTTGGAAAAGGGTGAAAATAGCTTTCGAAACCCGGCCGCTCGCTCCACCCGGAAAAGCGGATCCCGAGCTTGTAGGTCGCATCGCAGGCGCGCATCCATTCGGCTTCGTCGATCCCGAGCTGGTCGAACATGGCCTTCAATTGCGGCGTCGATCCTTCGCCCACGCCGATGATGCCGATGGCCGGGCTCTCGACCACGGTCACCCGGCCACCGCGCGGCCCCCAGCGCTGATGGAGAAGGCAGGCGGTGATCCATCCCGCGCTGCCTCCACCCAAGACGACCACCTGGGGCGGCCCGTCAGATCGCGCGCCTGCCTCCATCAGCGGGGTTTGAGCTGGATCGCCACGCCGCCGCCCGGTGCCAGCCGCACGGTGTAGCTGTCGCCCTTTTTCACCGTGACGGTATCGTAAGCGATGTCGTGGCGCTTCTCGGTCAAGTAGGTCGCTTCCGGTCCATCCTTCCAGACCTTGGCCATGTAGGACTTGCCCTCGTCGAGGAAATCGAAATCGAGCGTCAGAGTGCGTTCGGTCGCATCGTTGACGCCGCCGACATACCAGTCCTGACTATCGCGTCCCTTGCGCGCGAAGATGGCGTAATCGCCCACCGCGCCATCGATCAGATGGCTTTCCGACCAGTCGGCGGGCACCGCCTTGATGAATTCCAGCTCGCGCGGATGCGCCTCAAGGCTTTCGATGAAATCGGCCGCCATCTGGATGGGCGAATAGATCGCGAGGTAGAGGCCCAATTGCTTGGCGAGCGTGGACGAGAAGGGATAATCGTTGTCCCCCACCAGGCCGAGCACGCCGGGCGTGTAATCCATCGGTCCCGACAGCATCCGGGTGTAGACCAGCGTCGGATCGTGTTCGACCCCGCTGCCATAGGCGTTCCAGGCGTTGTATTCCTGCCCCCGCGCCCCTTCGCGCGCGACCCAGTTGGGATAGGTGCGGCGGAGGCCGGTATCCTTGACCGGTTCGTGCGGATTGATCGCGATGCCGCGCTTGGCCGCTTCCTGAACGACCTTCAGATGATGCTGCACCTGGCGCTGGCCGTCATGCCATTCGAAGATCTCGGTCTCCGGATCGCAAGGGTCGGCGATGTCGGCATTGCAGGACACGATCCCGCCCGCATCGGCGACATAGCCGGTCTTGATCCAGTCGACGCCCAATTCCTTGTAGAGGTCGAGCGCGTCTTCGAGCTGGGCTTCGTAATTAGCGATGTTGCCGCTGGTCTCGTGATGCCCGATCAGGCGCACGCCCTTCGATCTGGCGTAATCCGTCACTTCGCGCAGGTCGAAATCGGGATAGCTCTGGGTGAAGCTGAATTCGCGGCCATTGTTGAACCAGTCGCCGTCCCAGCCGACATTCCATCCTTCGATCAGCACGCCGCGAAAACCGTGCTTGGCGGCGAAGTCGATATATTCCTTCGCCCGCTCCGTCGTCGCACCGTGGCGGTCGCTCGTCCCCCATGTCCAGCGATTGGAGATCATGCCCCACCAGATGCCGATATATTTCCCCGGCTCAACCCAGCTGACATCGCCCAGTTTGTTCGGCTCGTTGAGGTTCAGGTCGATGTCGCTTTCGACCAGTCCCGCTGGACCGTCGCTGATGCGGATCGTGCGCCAAGGCGTGGTGAAAGCGCCTTCGCGTACCACCTTCGCCCCCCGGCTCGAAGGGGCGAGCGAGGCGCGGAAACGCGATCCTTCCATTCGCCGCAGCCACATGCCCGAATAATCGACCAGCGCCGCCTCGTGAAAGGCCAGATGCGTTCCGTCCGCCAGCCGCATGGTGATCGGCGTGTGCGCGATACTAACCGCATCGATCGGCGTTTCGTTGTAGAGATATTCGTAGCGATTGAAGTCGCCGCCCGGAATCCACCACGCCGTGCCGTCCTCTGCGGCCTCCGGCGCGATTGCGAATTCCGTCAGCTCTTCGGCGATGTTCGCAACGGGCATGACCTCGCTGTCGGGAAATTCGTAACGGAAGCCGATCCCGTCATCGAAGACACGCATCCGCACCGTCAGCGCGCGATTGCTGTTCTGGCGTCCTTCACGGAAGGTGACGGCCAATTCGTTATGGTGATCGCGCACGAAGCGGCGTTCGCCCCAGGGCTGTTCCCAGGTGGCGTCATGGGCGGCGCGGGTTTCGCTTTCGACCTCGAAATTGCGCCGCATCGGCTGGGCATCGGTGAACAGGAAGCCCAGATCGCTGTCGTCGATCAGCGTCTTGCCGTCGCGGACGACGCGGTAAAACGGAACCCCGCCGCCATCGACGTCGAGCGTCACGACGGTGCGCCCATCAGGAGAGGCGACATCGGCAGCCCAGGCAGGAAGCGCGCTCGAGGCGAGGAGCGCGCACAGGGCCCCTTTCAGTCCCGCGCGCATCAGACCCGCACCACCAGCGCGCCGTAGGACCCGAGAACGTCGGGCATGACCGAATTGATGCTGCATAGGGTTTCTCCTTGAGGAATCTTGATCACGGAAATGGGGTCTGGCGACAGGTTGAACAGGCAGACGACACGCTCGCCCTGCGATAAGCGTTCGAGGCGCAGCAGCGCGCCATCGGCCTGGCAGGCGGCGCTGCCGTGGCGCAAAGCGGACGAGGCCTTGCGCAGCGCGATAATTTCGCGTGTCAGCGCAAGCAGCGAGGCTGGGTCAGCGTCTTGCACCGCGACCGAGCGGGCGAGATTCTCCTCGCCGAGCGGGAGCCAGGGGGTGGCAGCGCCGAAGCCGCCCTCGCCTTCACTCTCCCACGGCATCGGCGTGCGCGCGCCATCGCGCGAAAGGGTGAGCGGCCAGTTCGCGATCGCTTCGGGATCTTGCAATTGCTCGAAGGGGATATCAACCTGCGTCAGGCCCAGTTCCTCGCCCTGATAGAGGATGATATTGCCGCGTAGGCACGCGAGCAGCAACAACTTCATCCGCGCGAAGGCGTCGCGATGTTCGGGCGCACACCAGCGCGAGACGGCGCGCGGCGCATCGTGGTTTTCGAACGCCCAGCTCGGCCAGCCCATCCCCTCCTCGTCCGGCCATTCGGCCAGCGCAGCGCAGACCAGTCCGGGGGTCAGGCGGTCGGCATAAAGAAAGTTGAAGCCGTAGGCGGAATTCAGCCGCGCATCGCCTTGGGTGAAGGCTTTCATCTCCGTCTCGGCCTCGTCCCCGCCGACTTCCGCCACGGTGAAGATGGCCCCCTCATCCCCGGCATACTCGTCGGTCACGGCGCGGATACGTTCGATGAAACCGGGAATGTCGGGATGCGACATATTGTGGATCTTGCGCTGGAAATCGAACGGCCGGGTGCGCGCCCGGTCGGTCGGCGGCGCGGGCGGATTGTCGCGCAGGTCGGGATCGTGCATCGAAAAATTGAGCGCGTCGATCCGGAAGCCGTCCACGCCCCGGTCCAGCCAGAAGCGCGCGACATGGAGAAGAGCGTTCTGAACTTGCCGGTTATGCCCGTTCAATTGCGGCTGGCAGCTGAGGAAATTGTGCAGGTAATATTGCCCGCGCCGCGCATCCCAGGTCCAGGCCGGGCCGCCGAAGACCGATTGCCAGTTGGAGGGCGGCGTGCCGTCCGGCTTGGCATCGGCCCAGACATACCAGTCCGCCTTGGGATTGTCGCGGCTCGCACGGCTTTCGACGAACCAGGCGTGTTCGTCCGAAGTGTGCGAATAGACTTGGTCGATCAGAACCTTGAGGCGGAGCTGATGCGCGCGGGCGACCAGCACGTCGAAATCGGCAAGCGTCCCGAAGATCGGATCGACATCGCAATAATCGGAAACGTCGTAGCCGAAATCCTTCATCGGGCTGGTGAAGAAGGGCGAGATCCAGATCGCATCGACGCCGAGCGAGGCGACATGGCCGAGCCGCTGAGTGATACCTGGAAGATCACCGATCCCGTCGCCATTCGCATCCATAAAGCTGCGGGGATAGATCTGATAGATCGCCGCTCCGCGCCACCATTGCACGGCGGGACCGGTTTGCGGCGCGAGTGCAGTCTTGCTCAGGCTCGCCATCATTGCGCCCCCAGTTCGCAGATTGCCCAGCCGAAAGCCGGGATCGTCAGCCGCACGCTGCCGGGTACCGACGGGGCGGCGGGGCACTCGCCGGACAGGGCCGTGAGACTGCGCACGCCGTAATCCACTTCGATATCGCGGGTAATCGCTTGATCGGACGAATTGAACGCCGCCAGCACGCGCTGATCGCTTTTCTCGTCATACCGTTCGACCGCCAGCAAGCCCGGCCCCTCATGGTCGAAACCGCGCACAGTGGTCAGCCCGCGCCGCAGGGCGGGCGAGCCGGTCCGCATCGCGGCCAACTCTCCGATCAGGACATAGAGCGGGTGGCCGCTATCGAAATTGTCGTCCGCAGTCGTCGCATCGGTGCCGAGCAGCGCGTTGTCGTTATAGGCATCGACTCGGCTTTCGAACATGTCCTCGCGCGCGAGCTGGTCGTTGCCGTCGGAGATGAAGCCCTGTTCGTCCCCGTAATAGACCGTCGGCACCCCGCGCAGTGCGAACATCATCGCATGGCCCAGCCTGGTGCGCGCCAGCAATTCGTCGCGATCCTCCGTCTCGGCATAGTCGCGCAGGAACATCGAGAAGCGACCGAAATCGTGATTGCCGAGGAAGGTCGGAAGGCCCGTCGCGGTCTTCGCGCCGCCGGGATAAATTATGTCCTGCACCAGGAAATCGGCCATCACCTGCGGCGCTTCCTTCCCGCTCGCGACCAGCTGCGCCGCCTTGGCGAAGCCCATGTCGAGTGCATAGGGCAGGTCCGCTTCCGCCATCACCCGCGCCGCCGTGACTGCGTCGGGCGTGTCGTAGGCGATCTCGCCGAAGATGTGGAAATTGGGGATGCCTTTCGCATCTGCCCGTTCAAGCATGGCGGGTACGAAAGCCTGCCAGAATTCCGGGTTCACATGTCTGGCAGTGTCGATCCGGAACCCATCGATCCCGTAGCGGTCGATCCATCCGCCGAAGATCTCGATCATCCCTTCGACCACGCGCGGATGCTCGGTGAAGAGATCGTCCAGCCCGACGAAATCGCCATAGACGCTGCTCTCGCCGATCCAGAACGTATCGCCGCGATTGTGGTAATAGATCGGATCGTTGAGCCAGGCGGGCACTTTGACGTCACGTTCGGCTGCCGGGACCACGGGGGTGTAGGCGTAACTCGGATCGATCAGCCGCGCCCAGTTCTCGGCGCTCGGATCGCTGGGATCGAAGCCGCGATTGATCGGCGCTCCATCCGGGCCACCCTTGGTCGAGTAGGGATAATCGCCTTTGCTGCGATATTCGTATTCGTTCTCGGCGAAGCGGATCACGTCGGCGGTGTGGTTGGCGATGATGTCCATATAGACCTTCATGCCCCGCGCATGGGCGGCATCGACAAAGGCTTCGAACTCTTCATTGGTGCCGAAATGGGGATCGACCTGCGTGAAATCGGTCACCCAATACCCGTGATAGCCGGCGCTGAAGCTGCCCGGATTGCCGGGATCGCCCTGCACTGGCTTGTTCTTGAAGATCGGCGCGAACCAGATCGCGGTGACGCCCATGCCCTGGATATAATCGAGCTTCTCGGTCAGCCCTTTGAGGTCCCCGCCGTGATAGAAGCCCTTGTGGGTGGGATCGTATCCGCTGACGAGCCGATCCGCCGGATAGCCGCCCAGATCGTTGCCAGGGTCGCCATTGGCGAAGCGATCGGGGAGGACGAAATAGATTACCTCGTCTTCCACCCCGCGTTCGCGGAAGCTTTCCGGCGCAACCGTTTCGGCGAAGGCGGGAGCGGTGGCGAGCAGAGCGGCGGCAAAAGTCAGAGCGATATGTTTCATCGGGCCGTCTCCATCGTGGCGGCGGGTCGGGAAGGGGATTGCGGCGCGCAAAGTCGGCGCAGGAGTTCGGCGTGTGTCGGCATGGCTGCGACGTTTGCCGCGATCCCGCGCTCGATCTCGTCCAGAAGCCGGGCGAGTGCGGCGGGATCGATGGCATCGGCGTTCGGATGGGTCGCGCGTGGCATTATACCCTGCCCCATCAGCACCTGGACCCAGCCGGGCTCGGTGAACAATTCCTCGTGCTCGCGGTGGAGGTATCCAGTCGCACGGAACAGGTCGAGCCGCGCAGCGAGGCTGTCGGGCAAGGGCATGGCGCGGCAGCGATCCCAGAACGGCTCGCCCTGCCGCACGTTCGCGGCATAATGCAGGATCAGGAAATCGCGCACGCTTTCCCATTCGAAGCGGGCCTGACGATTGAACTCCGCCGCCATCGTCGCCGTCGCGCCGCGGCGCGGCAGCATCGAAAGAAACCGCGCGATACCGGACTGGATCAGGTGGATGCTCGTCGATTCAAGCGGTTCGAGGAAGCCCGCGGCTAGGCCCAGCGCGAGGCAATTGCCGCTCCAAGGCGCACTGCGCATTCCAGTCCTGAAACGCAGCCGATTGGGCTCAGCCAGCGGTTCGCCGTCGAGATGGGAGCGCAGGGTCGCTTCGGCTTCGTCTTCGGACAGGTAATCGCTGCAATAGACGAGGCCGTTGCCGGTGCGGTGCTGCAAGGGAATCCGCCATTGCCACCCCGCCTCGTGAGCGGTGGCGCGCGTATAAGGCACCGGATCGCCGTCGCTCGCGCATGGGAGCGCAACCGCGCGATCGCAGGGCAACCAGTGGGACCAATCCGCGAAATCCTGCCCCGGCGCGCCTTGGCTTAGCAGTGCGCGAAATCCGGTGCAGTCGAGGAAGAAATCGGCCTCGACCTGCGCGCCATCTTCCAAAACAACGGCGCGTATATCCCCGCTCTCACCGTCGCGCTCCACCGATGCGATGCGGCCTTCGATACGGCTCGTTCCCCGCGCTTCGGCGAACCGGCGAAGGAAGGCTGCATAGAGCGACGCGTCGAAATGGTAGGCCCATGGCATGTCGGGCTGGCCGTGCGCCTGCTGCCACGCCTGCATCCGACCCGCGCGCGCCGCCGTCTCGTTGAGGGAATAGGCCGCAAGGCTCTTCGCCAGACCCAACTGCCGCCCGCGCAGCCAGAGCTGGTGAAACGGCAGCAACCCCGCCCCGCGCCCGAGATTGCCGAAGGCGTGCATGTAGCTTTCGCCCGGCTTGCGCCATCCGGCAAACTCGATCCCAAGCTTGAAAGTGCCCTTCGTCTCGCGGACGAATTCGGCCTCGTCGATCCCGAGGCTGCGATTGAACAGGCGGATCTGCGGGATCGTCGCCTCCCCCACGCCGACTGTCCCGATCGCATCGGATTCGATCAGCGTGACGCTGCACCCGGTCAATTTGGATAGGGCCGCAGCCGCCATCCAGCCGGCCGTGCCGCCGCCCACTATGGCGACCGAAAGGGGAGTTTCACTGCTCTGGGTCACGGCCATGCTCCTCCCTCGCCCCTCATCGGGCGGTTCGGCAAGCCGGATCGGCAAGGGGCCCGGCGCATGTCCGAGGCCCCCGCCGCCCGCATCAGAACTTGTAGGTGAAGCCTGCGAGGAAGCGACGCCCATAGAGCTGATAATCGACCACCTGATTGCGTTCCGCCCCGGTGGAGACGAAGGGCTGATCGGTGAGGTTCTGGCCCTGGAGATAGACCGAGAGACCTTCCAGCGCACTTCCGTCCTGGAAGTCGTAGCCGATCTGCGCATCGATGATCGTTTCCGCCAGCGCCGTGCGCCTTACCGGCGACCCGCCGAAGCCGGTGAAATCGCCGAGGAAGGTCGAACGATAGCGCGCGCTGACACGCGTGTTGAAGCCCGCGTTCTCGTAATACGCCGTCCCGTTCACGACCCACTTCGAATAGCCGGGGATCTGCGTTTCGTTCCCGTTAGCGTCTTCGATCTTGGTCTTGGTGTAGCTGGCACCGCCGGTGATGCCGAAGCCTTCCAGCGCCTCGGTAAAGGTGTCGAACGGCAGGGTTACAGCCAGTTCCGCACCGTAGAGATCGCCCCCGCCGGTGTTGATCGGCGCGTCCAGCGTCCCGATCGGCGAGAGGTTGGGATAGGCCGCGCTGCCCGGGGGCGGAGGGAAGGACGAATAGTCGAATTCGAAACGTCCGTTGAAGACGTAGCTCTTGATGTCCTTGTAGAACAGCTGAAGCGCCACGACCCCGCCGAGGCCGAAATACTTCTCGATGTTGAAATCGACGGCATTGGCGCGATAGGGGCGCAGATACGGGTTGCCGCCGCCGCCGCGAATGATCCCGCCGGGCACCGAGGTATCGATGCCGTAGCCGATCGAAAGACGCGTATCGTCAAGCCGGGGGCGCATGATCTCGCGCGCCGCCGCAAAGCGGAACACCCAGTCGCTGTTGAGGCGCAGCGACAGGTTCGCGCTTGGCAGCACGTCCCAGTAATCGTCGCCCAGCGTCAGGCGCTGCGGGCCGGCAGCCGGGAAGATGAAGCCGGTCGAATTCTGGACCGTGTTGATCCCCTGCACGCCGACATTGCCGGTCAGCACGCCGCTCGCCAGTTCCTGTTCGATATTCGCCTGGAGATAGAGCGTCATCAGGTCTTCATTGACCGTGTAGCTCTTGCTCAGAACGTCATTGGCGGCATTCGGCCCGGTCGCGATGCGCGGTTCGAGCACGAGGATGCCTGCCGCGATCAGCTCGCGCGGATCATAGCTGACGATCGGGCCGAGGCCGAGATAGGTCAGATCGGTCGCGCGCAGCAGGAATTGCGAGGGGATCGCCACTTCGGTCGCGCCATTGGGCAAACGCACGAAAGCCTCGTCCGGCGTCAGGTTCTTCTCGCGCGTCGTGTAGTTCATGCCGAACTGCACGCTGCGCAGAAAGCCGCCGTCGAATTCCTTTTCGACCTCGCCGCGGAACTGGAACAGCTCGTCCTCGATGATGCGGTTGTTCGAATAGCCCGCCTGCGGAATCGCGCCACCCCCCCAGCCGAGCGGGTCGGTGAGGAAGATGCGCGCCGGATCGCTATAGTCGAGCGATGGGTTGAATACCGTCCCCTCGTCACGCGAAGTGAACCCGATCGTCGCCGCCGAACCACGCCCTGTCGAAGGGCCATTGAAGCCGGTGCCGGAATAGCTCTCCAGGCTCAGTTCGTTGCGATCGGTGCGCGAATAGCCGAAGTCGAAGAAGGCGGTCCAACCGTCGTCACCATCCCACAGCGCGTTGAAGCCGCCCGAATACAAGTCCGCCTTGCGCTGGAACACGTCGTTGCGGATCACGCCGCGCACATTGTCGAACTGGCCCGAGGTGACGAGCCCATCTTCCGCCGTGAAATTGGCCGGATTGAAGGTCGTCCCGAACGCGCCGAAGCCGAGCGGGAGTTCGATACCGCGCTTGGTCTGGTCGTCGTCGAAATTGGAATAGAAGCCGTCGACCGTAAAGGTCAGCTGCGGCATCGGCTGCCATTGCAGCGTACCGTTGACGCCGAGCCGCTTTAGGCGCGTCGAAGTGACATAGGACTTGGATCCGCCGATCAGCGCCGCATCCTGCCCGCCGACCTGCGTACCGGCATAGCCCCAGGCGTTGAATTCCTGCAGCTGGTAGGGCTCGTCCACATAGGATGCGGCGAGCGAGATGCCGAGCGTGTCGTCGGCGAACTGATCGACGAAGGTGCCGTTCACGCGGTAGCCGAATTCCTTCGATCCGGCGTTCAGCGCGCCGATATCGGCCCACGAACCGCGCGCGCCGACGGCGATGATCCGCTCGCCGGTTTCGAGCGGACGGATGGTGCGGATGTCGATCGTCCCGACCAGGCCCTGCCCCACGAGCGATGCGGTCGGCGACTTGTAGACGACGACCTGATTGACGATTTCGGACGGATACTGGTCCAGCTCGACCGAGCGGTTGTCGCTCGTAGTCGTCTGTTCACGCCCGTTCAGCAGCGTCTGCGAGAAGTCGGGGCCGAAGCCGCGGATCGCGACCACATTGGCGCGCCCGTTGAGACGCTGAGCGGTAAGGCCGGGAAGGCGCGCGATCGATTCGCCGATCGAAGCGTCGGGCAATTTGCCGATATCTTCCGCCGTGACCGATTCCACGATCTGGTCGGACAGCTTCTTTTCCGCGACCGCGCTTTCGAGGCTGGCGCGAAAGCCGGTGACGACGATGACATCATCGTCCGCCGCGTCGGGATCGGTGACCGGCTGGCCTTCGTCCACCTGCTCCGGCGTGGTCTGCTGGCTGCCCTGCGCCATCGCGGCGGCGGGGATCAGGCCACCGGCCAGCGCCAGAGTTGCGGTGAATGCGGAAATGCTGATTCCGCTGCGAAGCGTTTCGCGAAAAGCCATCGGTCTACCCTCTCCAGAGCCGGTCCACTTTGGGCCGGAAATCCTTGGTTCGAGCGGTTTCCGCTTGTCCGGTTCCCCGCCCTTCCCTTCACGGATAGGCTTGGTTTCGCGCGCTGCGGAAGACAGCATACGTATGTGATGCGATGCACACGGGCACCGATGTTGCGCGATTGCCACGCGCGATCTCGCGCCGCGCATTGCCAGAATCGCCCCTCCGGCCTAGCGTATCCAGCGCTTGCGGGAAGCGCGGAAAACCGTCGTTCTCGCAATCTTGGCGCGCAATGGGGAGAGAGGCATGGGACGCACGCCGAGCGGGAGGCCGACGAGCTTCGACATCGCCTACCGTGCGGGCGTGTCGCAACCCACGGTCAGCCGGGCGCTGCGCGGCGACAAATCGGTCAGCGCGCAGACCCGCGCCCGGATCGAAGCGATCGCCGCCGAACTCAATTATACTGTCGACAAGAATGCTAGCTCGCTGCGATCGCAACGCTCGAACACGATCGCGCTGCTCTTCTTCGAAGATCCCACGCCCGACGAGAGCATGATCAATCCGTTTTTCCTCGCCATGCTCGGATCGATCACGCGCGCCTGCGCGGATCGCGGGCTCGATCTGCTGATCTCGTTCCAGAAAATGGAGGATGACTGGCACGTCCGCTATCAGGACAGCCACCGGGCCGATGGGCTGATCCTGCTCGGCTATGGCGATTACACCCTCTATCGCAAGCGGCTCGACCAGCTGGAACGGCAGGGGACGCATTTCGCCCGCTGGGGTTCGGTGTCGAGCGATGCGAGCGGGGTGACGGTGGGGACCGACAATCATGCCGCCGGGCGTCTGGCGGGCGAGCATCTGATTGCAGCGGGACGCCGTCGCATCGCATTTCTGGGCCATGCCGATGAGCACTATCCCGAATTTCGCGGGCGCTATCTGGGCCTGTGCGGTGCGATGGAGAAAGCGGGCATCGCACCCGATTCCGCACTTCAGGCCGATGCGATCACCACAGAGAAGGCCGGGCATGACGCCGCCAGATCCCTGATTTCGTCCGGCGCCGATTTCGACGCCATCTTCGCTGCCAGCGACCTGATCGCGATCGGCGCGATGCGTGCACTCGCCGAAGCGGGCCGCAGCGTGCCCGGCGAAATCGCCGTGGTCGGCTTCGACGATATTCCGGCGGCGAGCCTGACGACCCCGCCCCTGACGACCGTGATGCAGGATATCGGCGGAGCGGGCCGGGCCCTGGTCGAAACCCTGCTGGCCCAGATCGAAGGGCGCGATCTTCCCCCTCGCAAGCTGCCCGGACGATTGATCCTGCGTGGCTCCAGCGCATCGGTATAGCCCGCCCCGCTCCGACGCCACATTCGTATGCAGCCTTGCCGGGTTCGCCGCTTCGTGCGAGCCGAAAGCGGTTCCGAGCGGGCAAGAGACCCGCCGGAAACGGACGAGGATGATATCGATGACGACTGCCGCGACGACCGAGAAACCGCGCTTCGGCTTTTGGGGCCTGTTCAATATCAGCTTCGGCTTCTTCGGCATCCAGATCGGCTTCGCATTACAGAATGCCAATATGAGCCGGGTCTTCCAGACGCTCGGCGCCAGTATGGACGACCTTCCCGCGCTCTGGGTCGCCGCTCCGCTGACCGGGCTGATCGTGCAGCCGATCATTGGACATCTTTCGGATCGGACGTGGAACCGGCTGGGACGCCGCCGTCCCTATTTTCTGACCGGGGCCGTCTTCGCCGCCCTAGCCCTTTTCCTCATGCCGCTGAGCCCTGGTTTCGGTGCGCCGCTCCTGTTCGCGGCTGCCATGCTGTGGCTGCTCGATGCATCGCTCAACGTCTCGATGGAACCGTTTCGCGCCTTCGTGGGCGATATGCTGCGCACGGATCAGCACAGCGCAGGTTATTCGGTCCAGACCGCCTTTATCGGCGCGGGCGCGGTGGTCGGGTCGATCTTTCCCTGGCTGCTCGAACAGCTTGGAGCGAGCAATGTGGCGGCGGCCGGGGCCCTGCCCGACACGGTACGCTACAGCTTCTGGTTCGGCGGTGCCGCGCTGTTCCTGGCAGTGCTCTGGACTATCGCGACGACGCGCGAATACAGCCCGGACGAGCAGGCCGCCTTCGCCGGACAGGCCGATCCGGTCGAGGCCGGACAGCCGGTGAGCGCGCTGGCGGACAAGAGCTACCTTTCCAGCGGGATCTGGATCGCGATCGGCCTGCTGGTCATTCTGGCGGTGGACGCGCTCGCGCTGGAAAAGGAGGTTCTGCTGCTCGGCGCCCTGCTCGCCTTCTACGGCGTGTTGAGCGCGACCGCCATCGCACTCGCCAAACGCGGGCGGACGACCAACATGCTGTCCAGCATCGTGGGCGATTTCGCAGGGATGCCGGAGGTGATGAAGCGGCTGTCTCTCGTTCAGTTCTTCAGCTGGTCCGCTCTGTTCATCATGTGGATCAACACCACCCCGGTGGTGACCCAATACGTCTTCGGCAGCACCGACACGGCAAGCGCAGCCTATAATGAGGGCGCGAATTGGGTGAACGTGCTGTTCACGGTCTACAATGGAGTCGCAGCAGTAGCGGCGCTGGCCCTGCTTCCCCAGTTGAGCCGCCGGTTCGGCCAGGTAGTGACGCACATGATCTGCCTGTCGCTGGGGGCGTTGGGCTTCCTCATGTTCTTCGTGGTGCGCGATGCGCAGGCGCTGCTGGTGGCGGAGATCGGGATCGGGATCGCCTGGGCCAGCATTCTCGCCATGCCATACGCCATTCTCGCTTCCAATCTGCCGCAGGCGAAGCTCGGCATTTATATGGGACTTTTCAATATCTTCATCGTCGTCCCGCAATTGCTGGTGGCGACCTTGATGGGCTCGATCATGAAGCTCCTCTTCCCGGGAGAGCCGATCTGGACGATGCTGTTCGCAGCAGCGGCCTTGGGGCTAGCCGCGTTCCTGACCCTACGCGTCGGAAAACTGCGTTAATTGAGATCCTGACGCGAAAACCGAACCAGCGTGACCGCCATGGCAAGCCCGATCCAGGCCAGCAGCGCGATGAGCGAGGTGGTCCAGCTCAGTGCCACGCTCGCATCCGGGCCGAGTGGCGAGACCAGTCCAGCCTTCCTGTTCGCCCATTCGATCAGATTGAGCATGTGGTAGGGCGGCAGCGTCTCGATCAGGAAGCGCGTGAGATCGGGCGCACGCGCGTGGAAGAATACGCCCAGAAGCCCGAGCATCCCCTCCAGAATGACGAGCCCGATCGAAATGATGACCGTGGCGAGAATGGACCGCGTGAGCACTGCGAACAGTGTGGCGAACGCCGTGGCGTAGGCTATCGGCAGCAAGGCATACGCTGCCGCGCGGGCATGCGCGGCGAGGATGCCTGAGAGAGTCACGCCTTCGGGTATTGCGCTCCCCTGAAGCGATCGGAGCCACTCGGTCGTCAAGCTTATCAGATCGGTCAGGGCGAAAGCGGCAAACACGAAGCCGACCGCAACGGCCCATTTTGCGACCACGAGCTGCCAACGCTTTCGCGCCGGAATGATCAGCTTCCAGGTGTTCCAGGAATATTCGCCGGCAAAGAGAAGGGCGGAAAATCCGGCAATCAGGATGCGCCCTGGGGCCGAACCGGGGGCCCGCCAGAAGATTGTGCTGTCGGCGATCCAGGCCGCCGCCGATTGGGGATCGGCGGGCGGACTGGCCGGTGCGAATTGGTAATAGACGAGGCTCGCCAGAGCGATCAGGAATATGGCGATCGGGAAGATCCACACCATCAGCCAGGTGCCCCGGTGGCGGCGCATTTTCAGCGCTTCGGCGGCTACGGCGTCAATCATCGGGATCGCTCGTCATTTCGAGGAAGACCTTTTCCAGATTCTGTTCTTCGGCTGCGATCCGGAACACATCCACTCCGGCAGCCACAAGTTCGCGCACGATCGCGGGTGCCTCCTCGCTTGTGCCCTCCACCGCGATGTGGCCGGAGGGAGCTGCGATCGGTCGGCGCGTTTCGAGAACCTTGAGCGCGGCATCCATCGGCCGCGCCTCGATCGTCAGGCGAAGGCTGGTGCCGAGCAGTTCGGCCGTGCCGGCTTCGCGGATCAGCCTGCCCTTGCTGACGATTGCAAGCCGGTCGCAAACCTGCTGCACCTCGTGCAAAAGATGGCTGCACAGGAACACGGCCTTGCCCTCGTCCGCCAGCGCACGGATCAGCTTGCGCATGTCCTGAATGCCCGCCGCGTCGAGCCCGTTGGCCGGCTCGTCGAGGATCACCAGATCGGGATCGTCCAGCAGCGCCGCCGCGACGCCGAGGCGCTGTTTCATGCCGGTGGAATAGCCCTTGAACTTGCGCTTCGCATCGCGCGTCAGATCGACACGCTCCAGCACCTCTTCGGTCCGCCAGCCGTCGATACCGCGCGTGCGCGCCAAGACGCGAAGATTGTCGCGCCCCGACAGGAAGGGATAGAATGTGCCGCCATCGACCAGCGAGCCCACGCGGCCGAGCGCGTCGCGGTCGGTGACCTCACTGCCGAAAAGCCGCACTTGGCCGGACGTGGGGCGGATGAGCCCCAGCGCCATGCGGATCGTGGTGCTCTTTCCCGCGCCGTTCGGCCCCAGAAACCCGTAGACCTCGCCGCAGCGCACGCTGAGCGTCACATCGCTGACTGCGCGCTTCGCCTTCGCTCCGCGCCCATACGTCTTGCTCAGATCGCGCAGTTCGAGCGCGACGATTTCGTTGCGATCGCTGTGCAAGCTCCCCCCCTGATCGGTCCGATCCGCAATATGCGGCCCTATTCGCTGCTTTCCGGAACGACGCGGATTTCGACGGTGCGATCGTCTGACAGATAGGTCCGCGCGGCCTGCCGGATGTCGGCAGGCGTGATGGCATTGAGGATGTCGAGACGGTCCCGCCTGCGATTGAGCAGCGTCGGATCGCTCTGCGCCATGGCGACAACGTCCAGCCATGCCGAATTCTGGCTTTCCGCGCGCTCATAGCTCGCCCGGATCGGATTGCGCGCTCTTTCCAGCAGGTCGGCGGACACCTCCTGCGCTGCCATCTCGGCGGCTATTTCGCGCAGGACATTCGCCGTCTCCTCCATCGCTTCGGGCGGTACGGTCGCGAAGGCCGTGATGTGGCCGAACCCGTCGAAGGTGCGCTGCGAGAAGTTGAGAGCTTGCGGCGAATAGGTCGCGCCCAGTTCCTCGCGCAGCGTCTCGGTCAGGCGAAGTCCCATGGTGGCGGCGAGCAGGTCGCGGGCGATATCGTCGCGAAGATCCTCGCTATCGTCGGTCTGCCAGCTCAGCGACAGCACGCCCTGATCGGGCTGGCCGGTATGCGTGAGCACCTTGGTCGCCTTGTCGGCGACGAAGGACACCGGCGCAGGCGCCGCACCGTCCTCGTCACGCAGCGCGCGTTCCGGCAAGGCGCCCAGCGTTGCGGCGACAGCGGCGATCGCGGCATCCTGATCGATATCGCCCACCAGGCCGAGCGCAAGCGGGCCATCGGCCAGCTGCGGCGCAACCACCGCACGCAGATCGTCGAGCGTCACTTCGGCAAGGCTGCTCGCATCGAGGACACCGAAGCGCGCATCGCCGCCGGACAGCACGGCGTTGAGCGCATTGCCGAACACCGCGGTCGGAGCCGAGCGGATGTTCTTGACGAGGATCGGCGCAACGCCCGCCAGTTGAGCCTGCGTTTCCGGTCGCCAGGCGGTGGCTGTCAGGCGCGCTGCCAGCAGGTCCAGCTGGAATTGCAGATCGTCCTGAACGGTGCTGCCAGACGCCACCAGCGCTCCGTTGGCAGCAGCGAGACTGTCGGTAACCGACCGACCCGCCACGACACGCCGCAATTCATCCGGATCGTGCGCTTCCAGCCCGTCCACGCTGATCGCGATCGGCAGCAGGTCCTTGAGACCGGCCTTGTCGCTCGGAAACGCGCTGACGCCCGAACCCGTGCGCAGCGAAAACGCGATCTTGCCCGGCTCGAAATCGGTGGTCTTGAGATTGAGCTGCAAGCCGTTGGCGAACCGCACCGTGCGAATGCCGAGATCCTCTATCGTCTCGTCGGAGACGACCGTGCCCGGCGCACCCCAATCGGAATAGGCGAAATCGACCGCTGCCGCTTCTTCGGGAGCGGTCACGGCAATTTCCGCGCTTTCGCTCAACGCCGCCGCAATGGCCTGTTCGCCCCCCTCGATGGGCGTTTTGGTCGATACGTGGACCAAGCTCGGCCCGCCCTGCCAGGCCGCGCGGAAAGCGTCGCTGACGCTCTCGGCTGTCACGGTCGGCTCGATCGCCTGATACAGGGCCAGATCGGCCGCGGGGGCGGTCGGCACGCTGTCGGCAAGGCTCGCCGCGACAAGCGCCTCGGCAAGAGCCGCGCTGGGCCGTCCGGTCGACTGCGCAACCGCGTTCGTCAGCGCTGTCCCGATGTTGGCCTTCGCCTCGGCGATTTCGGCGGACGTAAATCCGTATTGGTTCGCGCGGCGCAATTCGCGCTCCGCCAGAGCGAGCGTGTCACGCCACTGGCCGTCTTTCGAGACGATCAGGAGCCCGTAGGTTTTCACACTGCGGAAGAGCGGCTGTTCGAGCGCCTGCGCGCCGAGCGTTGGGGAATCGGCGGCCCGCGAAAGCGCCGCGATGCGATTGGAGAGCGCGATGCCGGCAATGGCGCGAAGAAACTGCGCGCGCGTATCCGCGACCGTGTTTGCTGCCGGTTCCCAAGCCGAAATGCGCTGGAGTTCGATGATTTCAGGGATCGCCGGATCGACGAAATTGGCGATCGCGGGCGCATCGGTCTGCGGCACGGGGCCCTGATAGATGGCGCGCGCTTCGCCTTCGGCCTGCCAGTCGCCGAATTCGGCTTTGATGCGCTCTTCCATTTCCGCGACGTCGAAATCTCCGACAATGGCCAGGGTCGCGCGTTCGGGGCGGTAATAGCCGTTATAGAAGGCGCGCAGATCGGCGGCGGAAATCCCGCGAATGCGTTCGACATCGGCGCGCACGCGCTCACCCAGACGCGAGTTCGGCAGCGCGGTCTGGAGATAATCGGTGATCCGGCGACGGTTGGGATCGTTGCGAAGCTGCGCCTCGCTCAGCAGGATGCCGCGTTCGCGCTCCACCGCTTCGGGATCGAAGGTCAGCTCGCCCGCCATTTCGCGGATGACGTCCAGTGCCGTTTCCACCGTCTCGTCCTCCGTGTTCGGTAAAGCGAGCTTGTAGGTGGTGTAATCCAGCGAGGTTTCGGCGTTTGTGTCGGCGCCGAAGGCGAGCCCCAACCGCTCCAGCATCGGCAGCAATTCGCCTTCCGGAATATTGGTGGATCCGTTGAAAGCCATGTGTTCGACGAAGTGCGCCGCGCCGTTCTCGGCATCGGTCTCTTCTCGGCTGCCGACTTCGACGGTGAACCGGATCGCCGCCTCACCGACCGGATTGGTGTTGCGCTGGAGCGCGTAGCGCATTCCGTTGGGCAGCACTCCGAACACGATATCCGGATCGGGCGCGACATCGGCGCCGGTAATCCCCCATGCGGGAATGCCCGTCGTCGCAGGAACGCTCGCGCTCGGCATTGCAGGCGCATCCTGCGCCACGGCGATCGACGCCTGACCGACCGCAAGGCCGATACCGAGCGCCAGCGCGGACGCGGTGCGAGCGAAAGATTGCGAGATGCGGCCCATTAGTATTCCCCCGAAACGATTACATAATTTCAGCGCCCCTCTAACCTTGGCGAACTGAAAAAAGCAAACCGGGTTATACCCGAAATCGCGAGGACCGGTCCGATTTGGACCGGACTGGATTACTCAACAATTCGGGGAAAACGGCGACCTCAGCCGACCGTTACTAGCCTGTCAGGGAGCCTTTACGGCACGGCGATCCGCGGCGTTTTGCGCTTCCCGCTGCAATTCCTCGGTCAGCTGAGTGGTCCGCGCCGGAAGCGGAGTGCCGTCACCCATCTTGCCGTTCGCCTCGATATCCTCGAGCAGCAGCTTCATCTCGGCGATTTCCTTTACCTGCGCCGCGATGATGGAATCGGCGAGTTCGCGCACGCGCGGATCGCTGATATTGGCGCGGGCGCTGGTCATGATCGCGATCGAATGATGCGGGATCATGGCCGCCATGTATTCCTCGTCGTCCACGGTCGCCTGGCTGCGGACCAGCCATAGGGCCCCTGCGAACACCACCGCGCCGACCGCCAGGATGATCACGTTCTTCTTCGTGTCGCGATACATGCCCCACATGAAGAGCAGCATGACGATCATCATCATCCCGCCCATGACGAACATCATCCAGAAGCGCGTCTCGCTCCAGAAGACGTGATCGAGTTCGAATGTGTTGAGATACATCAGGCCGAACATGATCGCGGTCGAGGTCGCGACCATCGCCATGAAGCGCCAATACGAGTTGCCGCCGCCCGAGTGATTGGAAGAGTGGTCCATTCCTGCCTCCGTATTTTCGATTAAAGTACGATCCAGCCCAATGCCTTGGCACCCATCCACAGGCCCATGCCGATCATGAACAGGTTCTCCGTGAGCGAAACGAAGCCGAGCGGCACATTGCTGCCCCCGCCGACACAGGCGCATTTGAGTTCGCGCTTGTCGACATAGACAGCCTTGAACACGCTGACCGCGCCGACCGTGCCGATGAACAGCGATACCGGGACGGAGACGATGGGAAGCGCATGGGCCACCATCAATATGCCCGCCAGCGCCTCGCCGAAGGGATAGATGAAGCCGTACCGCACCCAGCGGCGCGCCAGCAGGTCGTAATTGAGGAACATGGTCGAAAAGCTGCGGACGTCCTGCAATTTCTGAATCGCAAGCAGCGCCATCGACAGGCTGACGAACCATTCGACCGCCTGCACGGTGAAGATTGTGTCGAACACATACCAGCTAATCGCGAGGCCGAGCAGGAAGGCGACGCCGAAGATGGCGATCACCGGCTGATAGCTGGTCTCGTCCTCCTTCTTGACGGACTTGCCGAAATGTTCGCGCAGATCGTCATACCCGCCGATACGCTCGCCGCCGATAAAGGTCTGCGGGGTCGTCTTGACGCCGTGCTTTTCCTTGAAGGCGTCGGTCTCCTCGCGCGTTTCGAGATGATGGTCCTCGATCTCGAACCCTTCGCGCTTCAACAGGTCGACGGTCTTGAGGCCATAGGGACAGACATGCTCGGGCATGACCATCCGGTAGACGATGGCCTTCTTGGCGGATGTGCTGCGATCGCTCACGATGCGCTCCCGTGATTGGCCGGGTAATTCGCCCAGACACTGCGGCCTTCGGGTCCGAAGGCGATGACCTGATAGGCCTGGCGGTGATCGCCATGCTCCATTCCCGGCGATCCCATCGGCATGCCCGCGACGGCGAGGCCGGTTACGCCGGCGGGGCGTTCGGCCAGCAGGCGTTCGATATCGGCGGCGGGGACGTGGCCTTCGATCGTATAGCCTTCGACGATGGCCGTGTGGCACGATCGCAAATCGTTAGGCACGCCGTTCTCGGCCTTGATCGCGCCCATGTCGGGATGATCGACGGCTTTCACGCTGTGCCTGTCGCCCTGCTCGATATGATCGGCCCAAGCGAGGCAGCAGCCGCAATTGGGATCGCGATACATGGTGAAGCTGGCGGCCTGCGCGGCGCAGGCGGTGAGCGCCGTACCGAGGACGAGCGCGCCTGCCAAAGAGCGGCGGGCCATGGCGGATCGTAAGCTGTCGATCATCGATTTTCTCCTTAAATTCCAAGTCCGAGATGGTCGGGGCCCTGCGCCAGTTCCGCACCCCAATATCCTTGCGCCACCAACGCCGCTGCAATCAGCACGATGACGATCCGGAACGCCCTGCGATCGGCGCGAAACGCCAGCAGCGCGGCGAGCGGAGCGGCAAGCGCCAGGCCCGTCCCGGTCCAGCGATGCCGGTGCATCGTTGAATCGCCGCCGAACCAGATGCCGGTGTGGATCCAGCCGAATAGAGCAGCGATCACCGCGCCCGCAGCGCCTGCGACCGTCATCACATTGGCGGCCTGCGCCAGCGGGCCCGAAGACCGGGCCATTGCCAGCATCTCCACCAGCGCCGCGACGATGAGCAGCGCGATCGGGAAGTGCACCGTGGCGGGGTGCAAGCGTGTCAGGACCGAACCGCCGGAAGAGGCGTGCTCGCTATCAGCGCGCGGCTCCTCTTGTGCCTCGCTGCTCGGCGAGGCCGGTTCCTCACCGTCCTGCGCGGATGCGGCGGGTGTTTCCGTTTGGACCGGCGCTTTTGCCGCGCCGTGCTTCTCGCCCCCATGTGCGGCAGCGGGCTGCGCGAGGATAGCCAGCGCCAGAACCAGCGCGGCGGCAATCGCATGGAAGAGACGCGTCATCGTTTCGCCTTCTCGAACAGATCGATCAACTCGCCGAATTTGCGCCGCTGCTCGCTCTCGTCGCCGCTGGCGATGGCTTCGGCCACGCAGCATCCGGCGTGGCGCTTCAGGATCTCGCTTTCCGCGCGGCTGAGCGCGGCCTTCACCGCCTGCATCTGGGTGAGGATATCGATGCAATAGCGATCGTCCTCCACCATCTGCGCAACCCCGCGCACCTGCCCTTCGACCCGGCGCAGGCGGTTCACGATCTTGGTGGTGTCGGGCTTCGCAGCCATCTTTCGGCCTTTCGATCGGCAGGCCCTTCCGGCCTTCTTGCAATACTGTAGGGGGGTATATATGTCGGCTCACGAAGGAGTTGCAAGTCCGATGTCCGATCTGTCCCTTACCCGCCGCCGCCTGCTTGGTGCAGGCATGCTTGGCGCAGGCATGTTGAGCGCCTTGCCCGCTTGGGCGCGCGGGGCTTCGATCCACCATGGCGGCGCGATCCGGTCCGGCTTCGACGAGGTTTCGGGCGCAAGTATCGATCTGACCGTTGGCGAAGGCATGCATACGGTTCAGGGGCGGCGCGGCCATGCTATCGCCGTCAATGGTAGCGTGCCCGGCCCTCTCCTGCGCTTGAAAGAGGGCACGAGCGTGCGCCTCAACGTCCACAACACTCTGGACGAGGATACCTCGATTCATTGGCATGGCCTGCTGTTGCCCTTCCATCTCGACGGGGTGCCGGGCGTCAGCTTCCCCGGCATCGCCCCGGGGAAGAGCTTCACCGCCGAATTTCCCGTGCGCCAGGCCGGGACCTATTGGTGGCATTCGCATTCGAACCTGCAGGAACAGGCGGGGCATTACGGCCCGATCGTGGTCGATCCCGCCGGGCCCGATCCCGTGCAGGCGGATCGCGATTACGTGATGCTCCTGAGCGAGTTCACGCCGATGCATCCGCACGCGATCATGGACAAATTGAAGAAGGGCGAAGGCTACTTCAATTACCAGCAGACCAGCTTCACCGACGATTATCCGCTCGATGCCGAACAGCGGCGGATGTGGGGCCGGATGCGGATGATGGCGACCGACATTCTGGACGTGACCGGATCGACCTACACCTATCTCGCCAATGGGCATGGCCCGGAAGAAGGGCTGGAATATCTTTTCAACCCCGGAGAGCGGGTGCGCATCCGCGTGATCAACGGCAGCGCGATGAGCTTCTTCAACGTCCGCATTCCCGGCGCGACCATCCATGTGGTGGCCGCCGACGGGCAGAATGTGCGCCCGGTTCCGGTGCAGGAATTCCAGATCGGTACGGCCGAAACCTACGACATCGTGGTGGAACCGACCGGCGAGGCGATGACCATCGTCGCCGAAGCGATGGACAGATCGGGCATGGCTGTGGCGACGCTGGCGAGCAGGCCGGGCGCCCGCGCGCCGGTGCCCGCCTTACGCGATCCGCCGCTGCTCACCATGGCCGATATGGGCATGAACCACGGCGCCCACGGTGGGGGAATGGACCACGGCGGCATGGATCATGGCGGCGATGCTGGCGCGATGAGCGGTATGGATCATTCGCAGATGGATCATTCCGCGATGGGACATGCCATGCCCGCCAAGACCACGGCGGCCGAGCCGATGGACATGTCCGGCATGGATATGGGCGGGATGGATATGCGCGACACGTCCAAGCTTCCGCCCACCGTCAAGATCGGCCCCGGTATCGACATGGTGGCGATGAATCCGGTTGACCGGATGGGCGATCCCGGCATCGGGCTCGACAAGGTGCCGCACAAGGTGCTGACCTATAACGATCTCGCCGCGCTCGAACGGAACGACGATCCGCGTACCCCCTCGCGGATGCTGGAAATCCATCTGACCGGAAACATGGAACGCTACATGTGGTCGTTCGACGGGGAGAAATACTCCTCCGTCACCGATAATCCGATCCGCTTCGCCTATAACGAGCGGGTCCGGGTCAAGCTGGTCAACAACACCATGATGGCCCACCCGATCCATCTGCACGGCCATTTCTTTGAACTGGTCAACGGCGCGCCAGAAGGCTTCCAGCCGCAAAAGCACACCGTGATCGTCCAGCCGGGCGGCTTCGCCCAATTCGACCTCACAGCCGACGAGCCCGGCGATTGGGCCTTCCATTGCCACCTGCTCTATCACATGCATTCGGGCATGTTTCAGGTGGTGACCGTGGCTCAGCCTGGCGCGACTATGGGAGCCGAAGGATGAGCCGCGCCGTAAATCTCGCCGCGCTCGTTCTGGCCAGCTCTGCCGGACCGGGCTTCGCGCAATCCCATGCCGACCATGCGGCGCATATGGGGCACCATACCGCGACGCCGCAGTCCGAATGCCAAGCCGAAGCGGCCCGTCATCGCGCGATGGGCCATGCCGTGCCCGAAGACAGCTGCGCACCTGAGAATTCCGCTCCGGTCGATCACGCGGACATGGATCATGGCGCGATGGACCATAACGCGATGGATCATGCGAGCATGGGTCACGGCCAGATGGATCATGCGACCAAACAAATGATGGTGATAAAGTCCAGGCGCTGTTCATGGCGTTTTGGTAAGTTGCGCCACCTACAAGTCTGTAGCTGAATGATCTCTCATCGGCACCCATTTGGCCTTCACAATAACTTCCATTACCGAAGACTGCATCAACAATTGATGCTCCAACGTTGGTTACGCCACCAATTGTAGATAAATCGTAGTCAATTGCATCTAGACCAGAATTAGCGTTAACAGCAGCAATCTCAGCTCCAGATAAGTTTCTGAAAATTCCAAGACATAGATGTTCACCTGAACCTTCATTGAAACCACCTCTTGCAACAAAACCTTTAGTCAAATTGTCCATATCTTGAATTTGAACCATTGCAAGCTCTGTCAATAAAAAGGTTGAGTCAGCTCCTAGTCCCTTAGTCAGTGGGTGTGAAGCCGTGAAGGTTGTGGTTGTACCAATATCAGCTGACCACACGTCATAATTAATAAACGC
>LULO01000045.1_pt1 | contig 56267 bp, 92 predicted proteins | sample 728121 | NCBI WGS metagenome assembly LULO01 (sample SAMN03860287, study PRJNA289734) | marine metagenome | biome: seawater column; feature: ocean; material: water; isolation source: Red Sea water column Station 149 - depth 50m | place: Saudi Arabia: Red Sea | collected 2011-10-15 | depth 50 m | reverse complement strand
GATTTACCACAGAATTTAAGAAATTCTATGAGGAACTCAACAGATTTCACACAAAGTGTGTCAAATATGCCACAATCTCACACCCCTACCCATGCCTTGCACATACCCCTCCCCTCCCACATTATGTGTAAGTGCATGATATGCTTGCGAGAAAAAGTTGTTGACAACCTGCCCTACCATCAGTATCTTACGTATTTAATAACCCCTGAAGTTATGAAGGGTTATATAAATACTTGATACAGATGAGGAGATAAATGATGAGAATTGGATACCTGTTGATTTGCCTTATGATGATGCTGGCAAGCGTGCTGTTAATGCTGGCTGGCGCAATGCTGTATACCATACAGGAAGGCTTCCCCATGCTTCAAGGCGTAGCCTTGTTCATGTGGTTCACTGGTTTCGCTCTATCGTTTTATACGATAAAGGAAATTGCAACGCTTCACTATTAGGATTTTACAAGATACTGATACTTGTGAAGTATCTTGATAAAATACTTATAAACGCTGTCGGAAAGGACACGACATGACCAACGAAGACTTTTATTGTAAATTTGAAATTTACAAGGTGGTGCAAACCACGGAGCATGGCCTCACATACGAGGTTGACCAGCACGTAATGTGGGTAACCGCAGAAACCGAAGCTGAGTTCCTAATGTGGGACAAAGCGGTCAAGCAGACCGAAGGTCTGTACATTGACAGCGATGTAGCTGTCTTGTCCGATTGGGCATGGGACATGCACCACAAGCGTGACTTGGACAATGGTGTCCAACAATTCCAGACTTCCGAAGGAGTGTAGCATGGAAATTTACAACGTAGTTGATTTGACTGATGTGTATGGTTCACCGTCTTACGGTGTTGAGCATATCGAATATGGTGTTGTGTCCGTATGGACAGATTGGCAACTTGCTACTGACGTAGCAGAAGATATGAATTGGTCTGGTCAATGATCGAGATTATCGTAGATATCATGGCTGTTTCAAGCCTGTTCATGGGCTATGCCCTACTAACCCGCTAGTAAATCGGAGATTTAAGATGAATTATAAGTTTGTAAAACTTGGCAAAGGTATGCGTATCGTGGAACACAAAGGCCAGCCTATCGGCACGCTGGAATTTACCAAGGGTAAATGGATGCTGTCGTCTGGCATTGATCCAGAGTATCGCCGCTTCTTCACTAATGTGAAGCAAGCAAAGGTATGTGTAAATGCTGACCCAAGATTTTATCTTGGAAGGATGGCTTGACAACAGGCTACTTAGGTGTTATACCAGATACTGATACTTGTGAAGTATCTGGATATAACCCTTAGAAAGGATTGCCCGATGAACATTTACAAAGAACTTGCACAGGCTGTTGTGGATAAGTATCCACAGTCTTTTGCTGAAAACTATCACGAACACATTGGCAACGAGTATCCGTATGCATCGAAGGAACTTGTGGATAAGATTTTTGAAGCTACGCTTCAGATTGAAGGGGTGTAAAATGAGCAATTACAAGCTGATATCTGTTGGCAATAATGCCAAGACTGTCAAAGGTGACGGGTCTGAATATCTGACTGCCATATTATATATGGCTCCAGCAGATAATCTGGAAGGTGTCAATGTGTGTGCTATGGCAGAAGCGGCAGGATGCAAAGCGGCTTGCCTGTACACGGCAGGTCGTGGTAAGATGAACTCTGTTCAAGCTGGTCGGCTTCGCAAAACTATGCTATGGCGGGACGATCGTGTTGCATTTTTGCAACAGCTACGGGAAGATATCCACAAGTTTGCTCGCTATTGCGAGAAGCGAGGCATCCAGCCTTGTGTACGCTTGAACGGCACAAGTGACATTATGTGGGAGAAGTATCTGGATATGGAAACAGAGTTTCCGACTGTACAATTCTATGACTACAGCAAGCTGTACCTTCGTGCTTACAAAGACTTGCCTAGCAATTATCACCTTACACTGTCTTACAGTGAAGCCAATCCTGACTTTGCCGAAGCAGTGTTAAATGCTCACAGGCTGACAGGCGTAAACATAGCCGTTGTGTTCCGTGACAAAGACACTGTCCCTACCAGCTTTGCTGGTTCTAAAGTGTTGGATGGTGATAAAGATGACTTGCGTTTTCTGGATGCACCACGGCACATTGTGGCCTTGTATGCAAAAGGTGACGCACGCAAAGATGACACTGGATTTGTTATCGATGCGGCTTAACACTATAACACTAATCAGTATATGGGTTTTAATAACCTTGATACTTGTGAAAGGTTATATAAAACACATACTGATTAGAATGAGGATTTTGCGATGAATAAAAAGCCTAACCCGTTTGCAAAAGATTTGCGGCAAAGCAAGTATCGCAAACAAGTGGTTGCCCCTGCGAAAGGCAAGGGTAGCTATAACCGTAACCGCAAGCATAAGGAGATGAATTATGCGGATTAACACACTCAACGACAACACCACTGGTTTTCGCTTCAACATTGCTGGCGTGCAAGGCTTGTACCGCAAGCGTGATGCACACAAAGCCAAAGCTTTGAACGGCAAGTTCATGGGTGTTACCCGTGGTGACAGCATGACTGGCTACCACTTTGGCAAGCGTAGCTTGTATGTTGAAGGTGGTAACTTTCAGCGTGCTTTGCACAATCTGGCTGGCTAGGCTTGACAAGCACCTAGACATGTGTTAAAACTGTCTAACAGTTTTTGATAATGAGGTTTGACATGAACGTAAGACTACACCTAAACGACAGATATACCTTCTCTATCTCTCAAGAGATAGAAAGCGATGGCTCACCCTACAAAAATCTTGTAGAGGTTGCGCTGTTCTGTGATGAAGAATTTGTACCCTGCAACGTGTGGGCTACAAGTTGGGTAGGCTCTGGTGCAAATAATGATGCTGTTATCCGTATGCTGGATGGCATGGGAGTGCTGGATTTGCTGTGCTATGCCAAGCACTATGTTTACTTTGGGGCTGATGAACATGCGTAATAATCAAAGCGAAGCATTGATAGAAAACCACCGCCACAAGGCGGGGCTGGTATCCTATGCCATGTATGCCGTGACTGACCACGATAGCTTCTGCCAGTATTGTATGGACGTATACTATGGCGATGACTACGACCAGTTAATAGATGACGATATGGTCAAAGCCATAACGACTATGGTACAGCAAGCCTATGATGGTGAGTTTCCTGAGTGGGAAGTGCGAGAACACATGTTAGACCAGTGCGAGATATGGCACCACAAGTGCAAGTGGTATCTGCGTGACCCTAATGATATATGGCGAGAGTTTGACATAGACAAACGAAAGAGAGGCTGAAGATGACTGATATGGTGCGAGTAGAAATTGATGGCGACCTGTGGCTCTGCATCCTACAGGATGACGAGAAGGCAGGGTCTGTCAAAATCTTGCTGAATGACCACCAGAACAAGGACAACCCCGTTGTTTTACCACGAGAGTGGTGTACCGAATGGGTAGGTGGCGAATACGCAGGACTGTATGTAACAGGTGTGCGTGGTCAGGCTCTGGCTATCCTGCTTGAGTATGCAGGTGAGTGGTCGTATCTGTTCCGTGATGCTAACAAGGGAGAGTTTGGCAATGAAACACATGAGTGATATTGATACAGTAGCGTTCTATGAGTGGCTTGACACCTACCCTGAAGGTGTGCTACAGTGGGACTTAGTAGAAGTCCAAGAAGGACTGCGAGTAATTAACTTTTATGTGCAAGAGGAAGAGGATGAGTAATATGTGTTATGTATTTAATAACCCTGATACTTGTGAAGGGTTATATAAATACAAACACAGATTAGATAGAGGAATTTTGCGATGAGTAAAGAGTTTCAAATTGTAGATGGCGTAGCCAAAGGCCATGCCACAGCATCAGTAGAAATATCATTTGATGTTCCATTGGGTGAATTGCATCACCTGTTTGCATCTGCAGACAACCAAGAGGATTTCTTGGAGTTCATCGAAGATGAAATACACAATCAGGTGCATAGATACATCGAAGAAGTCGTAGACAATCTTGGCTATGCCTGTGATGATGTGTGTATTGATGCGTGTAATAACGTGGAAATATTTGGCGGCATCGACTTGGAAGATGTCGAAGTAGAGGAATCGGAGATTGAAGATGCCTAAAAAATACATTCATGTAAACCAGCACCGCATACGTGCAAACAAAAAGAACGGCACGAATGACCCTGTGATTACGATTAAGGAAGGCCGAAAGAATACCTACTGCAATTCTGTAGAAATTCTAGGTGCGTCTACCATAAGGTATGGTGGCAATGACAAACCAATACTATCTTGCGGAGCAAGAGTAGTTATCGAAACCGAAAGCGAAGTAAGGATTAGCAATGACTAAAAAGTACAACGGAATTGATGCCGCAACTGTAGCCCGTCTGAAAGACGGTGTAACCAACTTCACCCAAGAGGATGCACGTTACTACATACGTCTGCATGGGACAGAAGCACTGATTCTGCATGACCCAACCATCAATGAGTGGGTCTGGTACAAGGAGACTGCAAAATGACACAGATACACACACGACCTGACTGGCTGGAAGGCCACGGCTCACCCTCTGACAGAGGCGGTGCAGATGCCTACTATGGTAGGCCGTATGACCCACACTACTGGCCTGAAGGTACTTACAAAGGCACTCGTGTGTCTGCACAAGACATGACAGACGAGCAGAAGGAAGCCTACATGAAGGCATACCTAGAGCAAGACGACTTCAAGGATTGGGGATGAGCAAGGCAACACCAGAAGAAATCAAAAGGCGCATTGCTATATTCAAGCAAGCGCACCCAGAGATTGACTGGGAGCATGACCCGTGGTATAATCAACCACCTGAAGACGAAACACTGACCGAATACGAGAAATGGAAACTGAAACGAAAGAGAGGCAAGGATGCCTATTAGAAAAAGCAAATATGATATATTAAGACTTGATGATGAACCTGTAGACCAGTTCCCTGTGTCTTACAACCGACTAACTATTACGACAGACAACTATGGGTTGCTGATCCAGATGCGTGATGCCGCATTGATGGAAAACGAACAACTCTTAGAGTTCCTGTGTCCGTTCACAAAGGAAACTGACTATGCTTGGGAGTATGATTGGTGCGTAGAAAACTGGGGAACAAAGTGGGACGTTTTTGATGTCGAGATTGTGTCCCTTGTTGATGATACGCTTGAACTCACCTTCAGCACTGCATGGTTGCCGCCTGTCGAGGCACTAAATCATGGTGCGGAGCGATACGGCTTTGACTTTTTCCTTACCTACAAGGAAGAAGGCATGATGTTTGCAGGTTGGGCTACGCCTTTAATGGACAACCACTATCGCTTCACCTTTGATGTGCCGCCACATGAGGAGATGCCCTGCCAGCTAGTAGACGAGTGGGGTATAGATGTAGACTATGACAACTACATCATGTCTGCGGAAGATGACGAACTGTCTGACGACCAGAAGGAATGGCGTAAGATGTTGCGTGAAGATATGCAAAAGGAGCATGGCAATGGATAAATACATTGTAAAGATGACCCTTGAACAGTGGGTAGAAGCCCAAGATGAAGACGATGCAGTAGAGATTGCAAAGTTAAACTTTGACTATAGTGATTTACACTACGCAAATATAGAGGTCTATGAGGAAAGAGGTAGAACATGGGTAAGAAAAGATATACAGCAGTAGGCGTGATGGAGTTCGACATGTTTGTTGAGTTCGATGAAGACGATATCCCTGCAGGCATGGATGAGTGGGAGTATGCCCGTCATCTTGCTGACCACGGGCAATGGGAAGAAGAAGCAAATGGCGGTGACTTCCGCATTTGTAATGTAATGGAGAACTAGGAATGATTCTAGAAGAAGTTGACGAGGTTTACATGTCTGGCATTCGCTCAGACTTAGAGAAAGTTATACGAAAGTTTATGTCTGATACATATGGAAAGAAAGCGTTAAATAAAGAGATACGCTTTAGCCTAATGGTCAGGCACGAGGAGAGAAAAAATGATTGATGTATCAAGTTTGTTTATATACATAGTAATCGTAGGCTTTATTGGCTACTACATTTTGAATAGGAAAAAGTAATGATGTTAGCAATATTAATTGACCCGTTCCACGAAACGATTGAAATGGTGGACTACTCTGGAGATTGGGAAGATATTTCTGCACTAATTGGGTGTGATTTATTCACGACCATTAACCTTGGCGACAGTGACACGCTGTACGTAGATGACGAAGGGCTGTACGTTAAAAACCAACGCTTCTTTAACCTAGAAGGTTATCCGCAACCTCTCGCAGGTCGTGGCCTTGTGTTGGGATACACCCCCGATGGTGATTCTACTGATAGTAGCCTGACTGTATCACAGGTACAAGATATGGTATCATGGTGTCCCGAAGGCTTGACAGTAGAACCTAGCTTTGAGGTGTATGGCTTCAATGAGCCTGAAGATATCCTTGATGCTTTGGGCATTGACCCCAAGACATTTACTGGTACAGTAAGCAGAGGCAGAGGAGACAGAAATGGCTGACAACAAGGAAGACATTAAAGAATTTCAGGAGTGGCTAGAGCAATGCCCGACTGATTGGTGGACAATAAGCCAAGAGGCAGACGATGTTCGTGTCATGGCGTTTTACATAGGAGAAAATAATGCTTGACATACCCCTATCAATATCATATATTGAGATTGGAATCCTGATTGGTGTGTGGTTAAACACGACAATCAATGTGTATAATTTTATGAAAGGATAGCCTGTGGCTAGATATGAAGTTACGTTTGTGATTGACACAGACATTGAAGATGCAGGTCAGCAACCTTGGTGGCTCTTTTTGGGTGACAGCCCAATGCCTATGGAATGGCTTGAGTATGTAATGGTTCGTGATCTGAATCCAGAAGAGCAGGTATTGGACGTTGAGTTCATGCCTAATACGATTAACGTGATTGACATGGTGCAAAAACCAGAACCACCAAAGCCAATCCTCAAACTAGTGGTGAATAACGATGACAAAGAATCCGAAGAAACCGAAGAGCCGAAGTCCGATAGCTAAGTCCCTTGGACAGGGGCAGTATCAGCCAAAGGTAGTGAAGCCCAAAAAAGGCAAGGGAAGCTACAGCAGAAAAGGTAAAAGTAGATGACCAATAAACATACAAAAATGTTTCACCCTTGGTATGAGGATAACGTACTCAGCAAATGGGAGAAGACAAAAACCGGTGATAAATCATACACTTACAAGAAGGTCAAGCATGTACGTTCACACAAGGACGACAGGCTTGGTCGTCAGTGGGAACACGAAAGGATTTGGAATGACTAGACATCACCTAGTACTCATGGATGAGTTGCAACCGCAGATTGGTTCAGGCCACAGGTGGGTCGAAGCAAAGATAGGATACAAGTGGGTGTTCGTGCGTGAACGTGCAGACGGGAATCGCAAGCGCATCAAGCGGCAACTATGGGACACTCTGGTAGCACAGACAGAAAGATATCTTGCAAGGCAAGAAAAAGGTTTTGCAAAACTTAAAAAGAAAGCGGAGAAGCGTAATGGTAACCCAAGAGGTTAAAGAATTTATGAACGCAGTTTGGGATGCAGAAGTAATCGAAGGTGAGAAGGTCATTGACAAACACCTTGGTTTCGGTGCTGAACCAGACATCAAGTTCATTACTAAGAAAGCAAACGGTGACACAGGTTGGTGGAGAGCTAAGAAGATGATGGCGTTGGGTGTAGAATGGCAGTAGAGGAGAAGCGTAAATGATTGAGACAATATTTGCTAACGCCTTGATGTGTATGGCACTTAATATATACCATGAGGCACGCAACGAAAGCACTATGGGGCAGCTTGCAGTTGGTCAGGTTGTGATGAATCGGGTGTACGATGACCGATTTCCAGACAACGTATGTGATGTCGTCAAGCAAGGAAAACACTACAATGGACACCCTGTTAAAAACAGATGCCAGTTTAGCTGGTACTGCGATGGACTGTCTGATAAGCCACGCAATAAGAAATCTTTTGTGAAGTCACAGGAGAATGCACAGATTGTGCTGAACGGCTGGTTCGGTACGTTCACAGACGGAGCTACACATTATCACGCTGACTATGTAATGCCTAGCTGGTCAAAGAGCCACACTAGAGTCGTTAAGATTGATAGTCACATTTTTTACAGGTGGGATTGATGATTAATAAATCAAAGGCCGTTCTTGTTCACTGCTCCAACAAACGTGAGTCACCTACCCGTGACATCGCAGAAGGATTTATCGGGGGCGTATGCCGCTTAGTTCAGCTTCAAGATGGGCGGCAACTTGTGATTGAAAAGAAACAAGACATGAACAAACCAATCAATGAAGAAGTGTTTCTCATGTACAATGAGGACGACTCTTGGCCTATGGCACTGTCGTTCTTTGGTAACGCTTTTTTATTGACAGACGAAGCGAAATGGAAAAACGATGAAACTAATTAGACGCTCAATATATTCTGGCAATATGCACGAGATGGACTTACCCATTACCTACGCACAAGTACGCAGGTGGCAGGATGGCTGGTCGGTTGACCGTGCCTTCCCCGATTTGACACAGGAAGAGATTGCCTTTATACTAAATGGAACGCTTCCTGACGAGGAAGTAGAGATAGCAATGATGGAGAAAACTTTTAGCAATGTTACATTACACTAATAACCTATGGGAAAAAGACAGAAGGCAACTCTTTAGAGAGTTGTACCACCAATATATTGAAGAGGGCTACAGTCAGAAAGAAGCCAAGAAGATAGCACGTGAAGAGGCTACAGACATCTACGCAGATAGTGTAGAGTTTGCGATGGATGCCGCAGACAAGGAGTTTGACCAGTGATGAATGATGTACAATTAAAACGCCACCGTGACTTAGTTTATCGCCGTAAGGTGGAGTATCAAAAGAAAGAGCTTGATCCTGCTGACAGGTCGTGGTACTATGATGGTTATGGAACGAGGCGTGATAAGGAAACTAACGAGGCAGTAGAATGAAACTACAGCAAAGGACACCAAAGCAAGAACTGAAAGCACTGCGGCGTAAAGCTATCAGATATCAGAACAACAGCAGTCGCAAACCAACAATGACTGAAGCAATGAGAGAGGTAAAAAATGTATCGAATGATGTATAAGACACAGGGCATGTCTCCCGCCTTCATGGAAGAGGTGCAGGACATAGAGGAGTTTCTTCGCTATCGTGAACTGGTTGCCAAAGGCATGGGGTTCGTAACAGAGATAGTGAACAACAAATTGTTTCTGTATGACAAGGGCAAAGAGTTTGGCATCTACTACGCAGAGAAAGGTGAATAGATGAATACTGAAAAAGCAAATGTAGTTAGCCGTGGTGAGTGCGGCAAGTGTGGTTCTTCAGATGGCAATGTGCTGTATGACAATGGCTCACGCTACTGCTTTGTGTGTGAGACATACACGGCGGCAGAAGGCTCTGACAGACTTGTCAGCGTCAAAGAACGAAAGGTTCATACAATGAAGACACCACTGAGTCAGGGGCAGTTCTCTGCCATCGAAGACCGTGGAATCTCGCTCGAAGCAGCGAAGGCATACGGCATCACTGTCGCAGGTGACAAGCAGATATATCCGTACTACGATATCAATGGTCAGCATGTGGCGAACAAGGTTCGTCATGTCAAGACCAAAGACTTCCACTCCGAAGGCCGACTGCCACAAGCAGGATTGTTTGGACAGAACCAGTTTCGTGATGGCGGCAAGTATATCACAATCACCGAAGGTGAGTTGGATGCTGTGTCTGCCTATCAGATGATGGGGTGCAAGTGGCCTGTTGTGTCCGTCCGTAATGGCGCACAGTCTGCGGTCAAGGATGTGAAAGCACAGTTCGAGTGGCTCAACAAGTTCGAGAACATCGTTATATGTTTCGACAATGACGAGCATGGTAACGCCGCCGCCGCAAAGGTTGCATCCATCTTCGAGCCTAACAAATGTCGCATCGTCAAGCTGAAGGCAAAGGATGCCAATGAGTACCTCAAGCATGGTAAGACCGAAGAGTTTATTAATCGCTGGTGGGATGCCGCACCTTACACACCTGCAGGTATCGTCAACCTCAAGAACTTCGAGGGTCTGTACGATGACGAGGACAGGCAATCAGTTGACTACCCGTACAAGGGCATGAACGAGTTGCTGTATGGTATGCGTACTGGTGAGCTTATCACGTTCACAGCAGGTACAGGTGCAGGTAAGTCCAGCATCATGCGTGAGCTTGAGCATCACCTACTCAACAACACCGAAAGCAACATTGGCATCATCAGCCTTGAGGAGAACGTCAAGCAGACTATCTTCCACCTGATGTCTGTCGAGGCAAACAAGAGGCTCTACATTAAGGAGATTCGTGAGCATGTTCCACAGGAGCAACTCACACAGTATGAGCAAGCTACTGTAGGCACAGGGCGTGTGTTTGCATTCGACCACTTCGGTTCGATACAGACTGACGAGATACTGGCACGTGTACGCTACATGGTCAAGGCACTTGACTGTCGCTACATCATCATAGACCACCTCTCAATACTTGTATCAGGTCTTGAGGGTGAGGACGAGCGCAGGAACATTGACAAGATGATGACCCAGCTACGCTCACTGGTCGAAGAGACACAGTGTTGTATGCTTCTGGTATCACACTTGCGGCGTGCATCAGGTGACAAGGGACAGGAGCAGGGCGTACAGATTAGTCTGTCCATGCTACGTGGCTCACACAGCATCGCCCAAATCAGTGACGCAGTGATTGCTATGGAGCGTGACCAGCAGGCATCAGACCCTGTGGTCGCCAACACCACGACCATACGTGTACTCAAGAACAGGTATGCAGGTGAGACAGGTATTGCTACATACCTTCTGTATGATCGTGAGACTGGTCGTATGCAGGAGATTGATGACCCTAATGCCGAAGACTTTGACACAGTAGAAGCAGGAGACTACCTATGAAACTCAAACCAATACAAGGCGCAGTGAACATCCCGTTCAGTCGCCAGCGTTACGAGACATCTGACGCACCAGCCAAGGACATTGTGATTGCCTATCTCAAGCGTAATGGTCACGAGATACTTCACAGCAAAGAAGATTTTTCTGTTGACATTAAGTCAAAGAAAGGCGATAATACATACTTCAGCGAGGTTGAAATCAAGTACGGATGGAAGGGTGATTGGAATCCTGACTGGAAAGAGATACGTATACCGTACCGCAAACACAAGCTGATTAACAAGGTGGCTGATGCCGATGGCTTCTTCAACTTCTATATCCTACGTGCTGACCGCAAGGCGGCATGGCGTATCAAGGACAACGTGGTTGCAGAGTCAGATGTGCGTGAGGCACAAGGACGTAACATTGTGAAGGGCGAACACTTTTTTCACATCCCATACGAGAAAGCAGAGTTGATTAAACTATGAAACGATTAGCAGTAGACATTGAAACAGATGGCCTTGATGCCAAGCGAATCTACTGCGTAGTGGCACGAGACTTAGATGAAAAAAGAACTTATACATTCACACCCAATACTATTGAGAATTGCAAACAACTCTTGGAGTCTGCCGATATCTTGGTGTTTCATAATGGTGTGTCTTTTGATGCTCCTGTTCTGAAACGATTGCTCAATATCAATATACCCCTAGACAAGATACGTGATACACTTATCCTGTCACAGATGGCTAACCCTGTGCGTGAAGGCGGTCACTCGCTCGAAGCATGGGGCAAGTCTCTGGGGTACAACAAGATAGAATTTTCTGATTGGTCAGAGTATTCCGATAAAATGTTAAAGTATTGCATTAGGGATGTAGAAATTACAGAACGTGTGTACAACATACTTACACCAGAGATGAGGCGGTTTTCACCACGGAGCATACGCCTTGAGCATCAGGTTCGTGCAATCGTAGACCAGCAGGAGCGTAACGGATTTGCACTCAATGTGCCTAATGCCATGCAACTGATGGCTCGACTGTCGGACGAGGCAACTCAAATCAAGGCACAGTTACAACAAAAGTTCCCACCGATTACTGAGATTAGAATATCTGAAAAGACTGGTAAACGTCTGAAGGATAAGGTTACTGTGTTCAACCCCGCATCACGCAAGCAGATTGCAGAGCGTCTAACCCAGTTGGGTTGGAAGCCTCATGCGTACACAGAAAAAGGCCAAGCCATTGTGTCAGAGGAAGTGTTAGCAAAGGTTGATATACCTGAAGCACAGATGGTTGCACGCTTTCTTCTCTTGGAGAAACGTGTCTCGCAGATTAAATCTTGGATAGAGGCAGTCGGTGACGACAACAGAGTTCATGGTAAGGTTTGGACACTGGGTACAATCACAGGTCGTATGACACACACCTCGCCTAACATGGCGCAGATACCCGCAGTATACTCACCGTATGGAAAGGATTGCAGAGATGTATGGACTACTACTTCTAATAATTATGTACTTCTTGGTAGTGACGCAAGCTCACTAGAGTTGCGGATGCTTGCACATTACATGAATGACAGGGACTTCACCCGTGAGGTTGTTGAAGGTGATGTACACACCGCAAACCAGAGGGCGGCAGGATTGCCGACACGTGACAATGCAAAGACATTCATCTACGCATTCTTATATGGCGCAGGTGCGGCTAAGATTGGTAAGATTGTAGATGGCTCTGCCAAAGATGGTAAGAAATTAATTGATAAGTTTTTGTCCAACATGCCTGCACTCAAGGCACTACGTAGCAAGGTAGATAAGCTTGCATCACGTGGCTATGTGTTAGGTATTGATGGGCGTGTGTTGCAGATACGTTCTGCACATGCAGCACTTAACTCCCTGCTACAGGGGGCAGGTGCAATCGTCTGTAAGGAATGGCTCAAGCACATTATCATACAGGCAACCAAGCGTAACCTCGACTTCAAGCTCGTTGCGAGTATACATGACGAGTACCAGTTCGAGGTTCGCAAAGACCACGCCGAAGAACTTGGCGAGGTTACAAAGATGGCAATGAAACTAACAGAGCAATCGCTCAAGGTTCGTTGTCCTCTCGACAGTGAATACAAAGTCGGGAATACGTGGGCAGAAACCCACTAGAAAAAAAAGTGTTGACATTTGATTTCGGATGTGGCACTATATAGTGGTCGTTGGCAATACCGCCACGACATGAAAACCAAAACGAAAGGTAAAACGAAATGACCGTAGTAAAAGGTAAAGCTTATTGGGCATCAGTACAACAACCAAACACCACTTACGAGCCTGAGTGGGCAATCGACATTCTTGTGGATGACGACAATCGTGCCGCACTTGAGGCAGATGGTCTTACCATCAAGAACAAAGGTGATGACCGTGGTGACTTTGTTCACATCCGTCAGAAGGTAACACGCCGTGATGGTTCGCAGAATGAAGCACCCACTGTTGTGGACGCACAGAAGCAGCCGTTCACTGGACTCATTGGCAATGGTAGCACTGTGAATGTAATGTACACACCATTCCCGTGGGAAATGAATGGCAAGTCAGGTGTGTCACCACTGCTTAAAAAGGTTCAAGTTGTAGACTTGGTTGAGTACAAAGCAGGGGAAGACTTCGATGTCGAAGATGGCTTTTCTTCTTCAGAAGCACCGTCAGCTAATTCAGAACTGAGTGACGAGATTCCGTTCTAGGTAGTTGATATGCACGGGGGCGACATTTGGATTTGGTCGCTGGCGATAGCTGCGAGGGTGGGAACGCTATCATCTACATAGGAGATTGACATGGAAACTAATTTACCAGAATACCTTGTGATATTGTGCTTCGGGCTTGCAGGTTTTATTATAGGCTGGGCGATGCCACGGGGCAGACGCTTTAAAGCACTTCAGTTGCGTTTCCTAAAAGGGCTACACAACTTCTTCGCAGATGAAGAGGAGTACATTGCACATAAAGCACAACGCATTCGCAAGACGATAAGAAGCAAATCTAGGACGCAAGGAAAGCCATGACCAAGACACTCGACACACTCGTACAGGACATTTACACGACACTAGAAAAAGGTGTTGATGTGTCTCAACCTTCAGTGCAAGAAGCACTGGATGAAGTTGGTAGCCTAGTGCGAGAGGCTACTGAAACTGTGCTTCGTGAGGGAGAGCGTACAGGTGCATCTAACCTACGACTCTCTCAAATCGGAAAACCAGACCGTCAAATCTGGTATGGAGTACAGGGTGAAGACGGAGAGCCTCTAAATGGACAGACCCGTATTAAGTTCCTTATGGGTCATGTTCTAGAGGCTCTCCTGATTTGTCTGACCAAAGTATCTGGTCACACAGTTGAAGATACGCAGGACACCGTAGAGGTAGAGGGCGTAGTAGGACATCAGGACTGCGTGATTGATGGTGTGCTGACAGACATCAAGTCTGCCTCTGCATTTGGCTTCAAGAAGTTTAAAGATAACAGGCTTGCAGACGACGACCCGTTTGGATACATTGCACAGATTAGTGCATACGCAACAAAGAACAACCGCAACGAGGCGGCATTCCTTGCTATTGATAAGAACAGTGGTGAGCTTGCAGTAAGCCGTGTGCATGAGCTTGAGATGATTGATGCTCCTGCTCGTGTACGCCACCTGAAAGGTATGGTTACAAGCGATACGCCGCCTGCCCGTTGCTACAGCGATACGAGGGATGGTGAATCAGGCAATCGCAAACTGGTGATTGGCTGTGTCTTCTGTCCGTACAAGAAGAAATGCTGGGCTGATGCCAATGGTGGTGCTGGTCTTCGTGCATTCAAATATTCTAATGGCGTGCGGTATATGACGCAAGTGGCGAAGACACCGAATGTCGAAGAACTGGAGTTATGAAAAGAAAAAAATATAAACACGAATACAAATCCAATTCAGAATACGAGGCGGCACAGCAGCTTCACAAATTAAAGATAGCCTTCGAGTACGAGAAAGACACACTGCCATACGAGTGGCGTGAGGATAAGAAGTATACGCCAGACTTCTTCTTACCTAATGGTGTTGTGCTTGAAGTGAAGGGTCGGTTCATGGCAGAAGACAGGAAGAAACACCTGTTTATTAAGAGCCAGTACCCAGACCTAGACATTCGCTTTGTGTTTGATAATCCGTATCGCAAGCTATACAAAGGCGGGAAGATGACCTACGCAGACTGGTGTAATAAGTATGGCTACCAGTTCTGTAAATTAAATGAGGGCATTCCGCAGGAATGGCTTGACAAAGCAAATGTCAAATAGTAGAATAACACTTCACTTGGACGAGTTCAGACCAGACTTGTCCTCGCCTGAACAGACACTGTTTCTATGTGTCATACTACAGGCATTACTTGATGCGACCAAGCAACCGTACAAAGGTGAGCCATCAGAAGCACGCATTGAAAGGGACAGGGCAACGGCATGGTTCTTTGCTTCCATAGGAACTACAGCACAGGACTTCGAGGAAGTATGTACCAATGCAGGTGTTGACCCGAACTATATGAGAGACTTCGCCTATAAGGTGTTGCATACAGGAGAAATTGAGTATGTCAGAAAAAGAATCAACGCAATCCTTGGACACTAAGTTCAAGTATTTTGAACAAGCAGATGTCGTAAATAGCCCAACGCACTACAACTTCAAGGGAATTGAAGCCATTGATGCTATTGAGGCCAGTATGACAGCCGAAGAATTTACAGGATATTTGAAGGGCAACTGTATGAAATACTTGTGGCGATACAAGTACAAGGGCAAGCCTGTGGAAGATTTAAAAAAATGTCAGTGGTATCTCAATAAGCTTATTGCTTCGCTCGAACAAGTGTAGTATAATTGGAGTCTTAGACTAATGAAAGTATCATTGATTGATTATATGGGCAGCGACCTTACAGTAGTAAACGCTGCCCGTGTTTCCTTTAACAAGGAATCAAAGCGGGTCAAGGTGGCTAACTACTACGACCTTTCAGAGAAAGATCAGAAGCTTATCAGTTACTTAGCTGAACACGCACACTGGTCGCCATTCTCGCATTGCTTCTTACAGTTTCGTATTGAAGCACCCCTATTTGTGGCACGACAGCTTATAAAGCACCAAGTGGGGTTGGCTTGGAATGAGGTCAGCCGCCGCTATGTAGACTATGAACCTAAGTTCTACATACCTAAGATGTGGAGAAAGCGTGCAGATAATATAAAACAGGGGAGTGCAACCGACAAAGTACCGTATGACATTCGCTCATTCATGGAGCAAGCACTAAAGACATACGACAATATGCTTGAGGATGGCGTAGCACCAGAGCTTGCACGCATGGTGTTACCGCAGAACATGTACACAGAGTGGTACTGGTCTGGTTCTCTGTATGCCTTTTCTCGTGTGGTTAACCAACGCCTGCACGACACGGCACAGAAAGAGACACGGGAGATTGCTGATATGATTAGTCAGGAATGCTCACGATTTGATTTTAAACATAGCTGGAAAGCACTAACTGGAGAGGAGCGACGACCCGATGACAAGGAATATGACTACGACTAACCACCTACCCACCGACTATCAAACCTTTATTGCCACATCACGATATGCTAGATGGTTGGAAGACGAGAACCGAAGAGAGACATGGCCTGAAACAGTAGGTAGATTCATAGACAACATCGTGCGTCCCGCAGACATTGACAGTAAAACAATTGATGAAATCGAGGATGCAATCCTCAACCTAGAGGTCATGCCTTCTATGCGTGCCTTGATGACCGCAGGACAGGCGGCTGATCGTGATAACACATGCGTGTACAACTGTAGCTACCTACCTGTTGACCACCCTCGTGCCTTTGACGAGGCGATGTTTATCCTTCTGTGTGGCACAGGCGTAGGCTTCTCAGTCGAGCGTCAGGCAATTCAGAAGCTACCGCAAGTACCTCAAGACCTCGAAGAGGTAGAGGATATTATTGTGGTACAGGATAGTAAAGAGGGCTGGGCAAAGAGCCTTCGTAAACTTATCTCCCTGCTTTACGTTGGTGATATCCCCAAGTGGGACTTGTCAAAGATTAGACCTGCAGGCGCACGCCTCAAGACATTTGGTGGGCGTGCCTCTGGACCAGAGCCGCTTAACGACCTGTTCAACTTCGTTGTAGGTAAGTTCAAAGGAGCGACTGGTCGCAAGCTCAACAGCGTTGAGTGCCACGACATCATGTGTAAGATTGGTGAGGTTGTAGTTGTTGGCGGTGTACGCCGCAGTGCAATGATTAGCCTATCCAATCTATCAGATGATCGTATGCGTCACGCCAAGTCAGGACAGTGGTGGGAGAATGAGGGACAACGTGCGCTGGCTAACAATTCTGTTGCCTACACTGCAAAACCTGACATGGAAACATTCATGCGTGAGTGGACAGCACTGGTCGAGTCTAAGTCTGGTGAGCGTGGCATCTTTAGCCGTGACGCAGCAGACAAACACGTTAAACGAAATGGTCGCCGTGAAACTGGTAGAGAGTGGGGTACAAACCCATGCAGTGAAATCATACTGCGTCCTTATCAGTTCTGTAATCTAACAGAGGTCGTGGTTCGCCCAACCGACACAGAAAAAACTTTAATACGCAAGGTAAAGCTTGCTACAATTTTGGGTACGATTCAATCCACATATACACACATGCCGTATTTGCGGCCTGTATGGAAACGTAACACGGAAGAGGAAAGGCTGTTGGGTGTAAGCCTGACAGGTATTATGGACAATGAAATCACAAACAAACCTACTGCAAAAATACTTAAAAAGCTGCGTGACACGGCTGTACAGACAAACAACGATTTTGCACAGCACCTTGGAATTAGTGCATCTGCGGCCATCACATGTGTCAAGCCTTCGGGTACTGTATCGCAGCTTGTTGATAGTGCCTCTGGCATTCACGCTCGTCATAGTTCGTATTATATCCGAACTGTACGGGGCGATAACAAAGACCCGCTAACACAGTTTATGAAAGACTCAGGCATCCCTGCAGAGCCTTGTGTTATGAAGCCTGACAGCACCACAGTGTTTAGCTTTCCCGTCAAGTCACCTAATGGTGCAATAACACGCAACGACATGACTGCAATTGAACAGCTTGAGTTGTGGAAGATATATGCTCTTGAATGGTGCGAACACAAGCCATCTGTAACTATCACTGTGCGTGACGAGGAGTGGCTCAAGGTTGGCGCATGGGTATATGATAACTTTGACATCTGCTCTGGCGTATCCTTTCTACCACACAGCGATCACACTTATGCACAAGCTCCCTACCAAGACTGTGATAAGGCTGTGTACACTGAGGCACTACAGTCAATGCCTAAGTCAATTGATTGGTCAAAGCTTTCTAATTATGAGAAGGAAGACAACACTGCAGGAACTCAAACACTAGCTTGCTCTGGTGATTCCTGTGAAGTAGTTGACTTAACGGCGGCATAATGGCTGAGAATATTGAAATATATGGTCAGAAGGGTTGTCGCTTCTGCGATAAAGCTAAAGACTTGTGTGAAAAATATGATATGCCTTACACCTATTACGAGGTAGGCGTTGACGTTGAAGTTAAAGAGTTTGCAAAATTATTCCCACATAAAAGAACCGTGCCACAGATTATGATTAACGGCTCTTATCTTGGTGGGTTTGCAGAACTAAATGCCGAACTAACACTTACAGGAGATTAAAATGCTAGAAGCAATTATTAAAAAACTAGAAGGTGAAATAGCTATGGCAAAGGCAAACATAGATATTTATATAAATAGCTCTACGGGTATAGGAGAGCATCCAGAGATAGCCGAAGCTGTTGAAAGTCAGATAGAAAAAATTGCGGCGGCACATGAAAAAATACAAACCATAGAAGAGTACTTTTAAAAGTTAATTATGACAAAGATTATTTTAAACGAGCTAGAAAAAAAGATTGCTCTTCTTGTAGCAAAAAGCAGATACTACGGAAACAGAGGTAAAAATATAAAGCAAAAACTTGTGGCTCAAAATCTATCTGGGATAGAACCCGACATCATGGGGGCAGAATCGGAGCTTGCGGCATGTAAACTTCTTGGTGTATATCCCACAGACTTGTTTTCTCTTGGCACAAAAGGTGTTGACTCTGGCTTAGAGATGGGAGATGTAGAATACAACGGACTTCGCATTGATGTAAAGACTACGCCGTGGCAAACAGGCTGTCTATTATCAAACTCTAAAAACAAAAACATAGATGTGTTCATGTTAATGGTGGGCAAAAATGGCGAGTATGAATGCCGTGGGGCAATACAAGCAGATACCCTATATAAGGATACAAACTTCGGTGACAATAACGGAAAGTTTAAAAGAGCTTGTTGGTATCTACAGCAAACAGAATTACAAGATTATAAAAAAGTTCTTGACTTAGCTGCATAATTTTCATATAATATAAGATAAGCGGTGGACAGAGTTCTTCAGTCCTTTCTCTCTCTCATGTCCACCGCACCTTATATTGGAGCAGTTATGAAAAGAAGACCAGTTATTTATATTGGATATGATGTGCGTGACCACAGAGCCTACGAGGTTCTAGAACACTCAATCCGAAAATACAATACAAAGTACGACATCATTCCCCTGCTTGAGCCAGAGCTTCGGCGTATCGGCTTGTATCGCAGGGCTTCACGTGTGTTTGAACACGAGCCTAAACAAAGATATGATGTCTTTGATAATAGGCCGTTCAGCACAGACTTTACATTTACACGTTTCTTGGTTCCTGCATTGAACCAGTATCAGGGTATCGCATTGTTTATGGATGCCGATATGTTTGTGCGTGGTGACATTGAAGGTATCTTTAGTGTATATGGCAAGCGAACTGACTTTGCTGTTCAGTGCGTCAAGCACAAGTATGAGCCACCCGAAGGGGCTAAGATGGACGGGGTTGCACAAACCCGATATCATAGAAAAAACTGGTCTAGCTTTATGTTGTTTAACTGCTCCCATCCAAGCAACAAAAAACTAACAGTTGATGCAGTCAACCTGCAATCAGGTTCTTGGCTACACTCCTTTGGGTGGCTTAAAGATGACGAAATTGGAGACATACATGAAGAATGGAATTGGCTTGACGGACACTCAAGCGAAAATGTTGAGGCGAAGAATGCTCACTTTACGACAGGTGGTCCGTGGTTTAAAAAATGGAAACCAAAAAGACCTATTGACGAGGCGTATACAGAAGAGTGGCTTGCCGCCGAAACAGAAATAACTAACCAACTAATACTGGAGAGTATGTAGTGGCGTTCTTACATAGCAATATACCTCACTTTAAATGCTGGGTAAGGCGTGACTTCACGCACAATCACGAAGCATATCATGGAGAGTTTCTGCATGGTATGGCTGTCGGTGTTACCACAATGCCCAATAGATGTCTTAGTTTCCAGATTATATTTACAGGCATATCTGCCGAAGGTGAGGAAGAAGATACTGTACACGGGGGTGCTATGTGGGCAAGGATGCCCATTACAGGCTTGATGGCTGACATCCCCGTTGAAGACTGGCCTCAACAAATGGCGACACACCAAGCCCAACCGTGGGATTGTGCATCACGCACACACTCCGTATATACAATTGATAGGGCAACTCCCTGTCCTTGGCTTGTAAAAATTGATGGGGAGATGTACCCTGCTAAGTATTTGTTTACTGTTGACTACACGGACAGCGAGATAGCTGATGACCCAGCGCAGCACAAACAAAGCCATGTTCTTTGCCTGTTGGATGCAGGAGAGTGGACAGGAAATATTGTAGCCCTGCCTAACAACAGAGTTAGGGTAACGCACCCAGCCTGGTTTGTTACAGGTGAAGGTGCACCAGACTTCAAGCCGTCTGCACAAATACATTACAGCAAGAGCGATCTAGACTATACTCTTGATACTAACCAAATATTCAATAACCTATACTCAGAGGAATAATTATGTATACTTTTGTAACAAGCTTTCCTAAAAAACATGAAGAAGAATATGGACTGCCTATGTTGGAGTCTGTTATAGACAAATGGAAACCAACTGACTTCAAACTATATGTATATCTTGAGGGTTACAAGGGGGAGTCAGACAAGCTGCCGCAGGCAAGCTTTATTACTTACCGTCACATAGAAGATGTAGAAGCACGCAATGCTTTCATTACACGTAATTCAGACAAGAACGGACGCTTTGCAGAAGCACCATACAATTACAGGCTAGACGCAGTGCGCTTCTGTAATAAAGTATACGCCTACTCTGACCTTGCCTTCGAGTTGATTGAAGAAGAATACAAGGGTTGGCTGGCATGGTTAGATGCTGACACCATTACAAAGAAAAGATTTACCGCAGAAGATGCAGCAAAGATTATGCTTGACGAGGTAGACATGGTTCACCTTGGTCGCATAGATATTGACTACAGCGAAACAGGTTTTACTGCATGGAACATGGCATATCACAATGCCTGTTCTCACATCGTAGACATTCGTGGTGCATATGACACTAACGAAGTATTCAATTATCGTGAGTGGACTGATTCATTCGTGTATACTCGTCTACTTAAAATATACGAAGCGCATGGCTCAAAGATACGCAATCTATCAGAGGGTGTGCGTGGCCTAGAAGTATTTGAAAACTGCATTTTAAATGAACACTTCATACATAACAAGGGCAATCGTAAATGGCAAAAGAAACATGAGGTATCTCCTGATGTCGTTGGTCCAAAGCGTTACAAACAACTTGCAGATTTGGTTCGCTTCTACTCTGAAAACCGTGACACATTTACTATCGTAGAGACAGGCACATGGAATGGTGGTCGAGCTATTGAGATGGCACTTGCTGCGTTTGAAAACGTAGACACAGTACACTATCGTGGGTTTGATTTGTTTGAAGAAGCCACAGAAGAGACAGATAAGGTAGAACTAAACATCAAAGCACACAATGTTACTGAGGCAGTGTCCCGCAGGCTTGCAGAGTTTGCTGTCAAGATGGCAGAAAACAACAAGAAGTTTACGTACAATCTAAACTGTGGTGATACCAAAGTAACTATGAAGTCCAAGAGATTCGATGATGTAGACCTTGCCTATATTGATGGTGGTCATTCATATGACACAGTAAGTAGCGACTACAGCTTTCTGAAAGATGTACCCGTCATAGTTTTTGATGACTACTACACACACGAGGACGAAGAGTTTTTAAACAATCCCGACTATAACGGAATCATCCGTACCTTCAATGAAATTAAAGGTTCCAATAAATATGTTCTTCCATCAGAAGACCCAACTGCTTTTGGTGGCAGGGTTCATCTTGGTGTAGTTATATCCACAAAAGAAAAAGAGTTGCCACAAGACTTTTTACGTGTTCCTATTGTTGTAAGACCAAAAGATTCAATGCCACAGGACGACATACATAAGAATATTATTTATAATGTAGAAAAAATTAATGACTTTGATTGGGTCAAGCAATACAAAACAAATAATAAACATGCCATTATTGTTTCAGGTGGTCAGCTTGACATGAAAGAAATTAAAAAGGTTCAAAAAAAATACGATGCCGAAGTGTGGTGCGTCAAGCATTCGTATCCTAGACTTCTTAAAGCAGGTATTAAACCTACGGCCTGTGTTATTCTTGATCCACGCCCTGTAGATGGTATAAGCACACACGGTATTAAACGCAAAGACCTATTTAAAAAGGTTGATCCAAGCACATTATTCATAATTGCCAGCATGACAGACATCTCTGCGGTAGATTATATTATGTCTAAAACAGATAATGTAAAAGGATTTCACGCCTTTACAGATGCTGTGCGTGACGAAAATAGAGAAGATAAGTTTATAATCAATCCTAATCTTCCGATTCCTGTAGGTACAGTATTTATATCTGGTGGCACTGCCTCTGCCACACGAGCTATTGGTCTACTCGAAACACTAGGATATCGCAATCTACACCTATTTGGATTTGATTGCAGCGTGCCAGAAGATGCTGTAGATAAAGAGGCAAGAGATGAAATGGACAATCCAAAATATCTTCACGTAGAAACTGGTGGCTTTAAGTTTTGGACAACAGGAGAGTTGCTTGCTCTTGCTCAAGACATTGAGAAAATGCTTGAAAGAAAAGACCTTGCACTAAACATAAACTTTTATGGTGACAACACTCTTGCCCGCCAGGTCTTTGAGCAATCGTACTACAATCAAGAGTTCCAAACTTTTGAGGAATTTATGAATGACAGGGCAGCTTAAAGAACGTCAGGAAAAGTTTTGCCAAGCATATCTTATCAATAAGAATGCCACTCAGTCTGCTATCTCTGCTGGTTATAGTGAAAAGTCTGCACACAATCAGGGATACAGATTACTACAAGAACCTTCTATTCAACGTAGGCTTGAAGAACTTGAAGACGAATACAGCACAGATGTAGATGTTATCTCAGAACTTGAGAAACAATACGAGCAAGCCAAAGCAAATGGCAATGGTCAAACCGCACTCAAAGCTCTTGAGTTATTATCTCGTGTGCGTGGCAATAATGCAGAGGACGATGGGCCACAGGATGTAGCAGGTCTTGAAGGTAAGATATGTGCCTCTATGAAAATTATAGGCAAAGAAAAAATGTATCAACTGCTTATGTCTACTTGGCCTGAAGATTTTGAGGAAGAAGAATATGACAATACTTGAAGTAGCAAGAATACTTTGTTTTCTTACAGCCCAAGGAGTAACACAGGCTCCGATGGATGGACAAATGAATGTTCTTGTAAGACGTTGTACATATCATTGCCAAGATAAAGCTGTAAAAAGACATCAAATATACTACGATGACCAATGCCCTAAAGTAATTTACAAACATACAAGGTCTTTATACAGGATGCGTAGGATATGAAAGAAAATAAAACAGCACTTGTTACTGGTGTAACAGGACAAGATGGTGGGTATCTAGCAGAGCTACTTCTTGACAAGGGTTATATTGTACACGGCTTACAACGGCGTGTATCTTCAGAGCCATCCAGACGTATTGCACATTTGATGGACAATCCTAACTTTAAGCTACACTATGGCGACCTAACTGATACAGGTAGCCTAATGCAATTGTTTGACACCAACTTATTTGACGAGGTTTATAATCTTGCAGCACAGTCTCACGTGCGTGTGTCTTTTGATGTGCCAGAATACACTGCTAATGTGGACGCTATAGGGGTTTTAAAGCTCTTAGAGTGCATTCGTACACTTGGCCTATCCGATCATACCAAATTTTATCAAGCGTCCACCTCAGAGCTATACGGAAAGGTTTTAGAAACACCTCAGTCAGAGACTACACCCTTCTATCCACGCAGTCCATACGGGGTAGCCAAACAGTTTGCCTTCTGGACTGTGAAGAATTACCGTGAGGCATACAACATGCACGCATCTAATGGCATACTATTCAATCACGAATCACCGTGGCGTGGTGCTGAGTTTGTGACACAAAAAATTGTACAGGGCGTAGCTAATATAGCACGTGGTAGTCTACCACATATTGAGTTAGGAAACCTAGATGCTAAACGGGATTGGGGACATGCCAAAGATTACGTAGAAGGCATGTATCTTATGATGCAACAACCAGAGGGTGACGACTATGTACTAGCTACAGGTGAACTACACTCTGTGCGTGAACTTGTTGAAAGGTGTTTCGCCGCAGTAGATATAAAAATTACATGGAAAGGCAGCACAAGTTTAAATGAGGTTGGTATGGACGAACATGACAACACAGTTGTTAAAGTTAATCCAAAGTTTTATCGCCCTGCCGAAGTAGATTTACTATTAGGTAATCCACAAAAAGCAAAAGATGTACTAGGCTGGAAACCTAAGTACACCTTTGAATCTATGATTGATGAAATGATGAAAGCTGCTTTATCCTAAAGCAAATATTCCAAAAGCAACGCCAAAGAAAATAATTATACCAACAAGAATAGAGCCGCCTACAAGCAACATCTCTTCAAACTCTTTTTGTTTTCTTCTTGCTATGCGTTTTTGTTCGGCTATAGCTTCTTTCTCTTCCCTTATTCGTTTTGCTCTCTCTGCTACTATCTGCTCCCATGTACCATGACCAAACCTAAAATTAATTAGTTGTTTCATTTCGTACATTTGTTCTTGAGCTAATTTAGAATCAATAACTGAATTAGCTACATCTTTAGTTTGACCTATAACAGATTTACTACCAAATCTTTTTTGTTGTATTTGTTTCTCTCCAGTAAACATGCCATCAATGGCACTAGCAATATCCTTGATATCACTAGCTGTGTTAATATTAGACTTGATAAACTCCACAGACTTTTGAACTAGAGCAATACCTGCCAGTGTGGTTGATATAGGTTCCATTTCTCTCTCTTATTTTGTATCATTTATTTACGCAATGCCCCAATAGATTTAACACCAAAACTTGCACCAATTGATACTAAGATACCCCAAGACAACCACTCAGGACAGTCCTCTCTGAGGAATCTAAATCCGTCTGCAATGTATGGCTGTGCTGGCGGGTAGAAGCAGGCACACAGCAATCCAACGAAAAAAATTGTCCATAGCTCATCTTTCCACGAGTCTGCTGAAGCGTCCATAGCTTTAGCTTCCCATGCCGAATCATTGGCTGCATGTTTAATCTGCCCCTGTAGTTTAGCTTCTTCAAGCTTACCTTTAAGTTCTGTTTTACGTTGCCTGCCTTCCATCCATTTACCTGCAAGACTAGCTATAGGTGTTAAAAATTGTATCATGTTAAAATCCGTTCATATATTTTTTACCATCATATCTTAGCACAGCTTTTCTATTGTGTTCTATTCCAAACTCGTCTGTACCTGCATAACTACAATGAATCCATCCAGACTGCGGTTCTCCTTCATTGTAAAATTCTAGTATCAACTGGTCAAAATCTAGATTATCTCTAATCCATTCTGCAACCTGTTTATTATCTATCCCAATTACCTCAAAGTCTGCAGCCTGCCCCTTGGCATGTTGGCTTGCAGAGCTACTGCCTATAGCAAGACACAACTCAACTGAGCGAAAGCCACTGCTAACAGTTACAGGTCTGCCAAAATGCTCACGTACTGGCTGTAGTATATTATGACACAGACCATGTAGGTTATGCAAGTGTATCGGGTCAGGCATATTGTTAATACCCTTGCGTAGTGCAGTCTGACTTTTAGTCATTTCATCTAATGAAAAGTTTGCAGTTATTTGCATTGTTATATCCTTATGGAATATTTATTCTTAATGGTTCCCTCAATCTCTTACTCTGATAATCACCTGTAATTACAGATAACAATGCCAAAACATCAGAGTCAACAGTGCCTTCATCAAAGTTTATCATCTCTCTAATAATCTGGTCTTCAGAAAAATCAATGGGACGATTAACATTACTATTCATAATACCGAGGGCAAAATTGGCAGCATCCTCACTTATAGTGTCATCTATACGTAAAGTTGCCATGACATCTTTTATATCCAGATTTCTTACTATATCATTTCCTTTATCATCTTTGTCAGCATATGTAATACCACTAACTACTTTGCCTAAATCATGCAAAAGAGCATTTTGTCTTAAAGCTTCATCTTGAATTTGATAAAATCTTAATGCAATATCTTTTTGGAGTTCGGCACGCTCTTCAGAACTCCTGCCTTTAATTGGTATATCTCTAATTGTTTGATAAAAACTATTAGCTAAAGTCGCCCGTTCTCGTATAGCCTCTTTAATTTTTTGAGATATTGCCATGTTAACATCAAAAGTATTATCACGAATACCAGACATCAAAAACTTTCTTATTTCATCTGACCGTGCAGGAAAACCTGATTTTGTTTTACCCTGACCCTGACCAAGCACTTCTTCTGCTTGAATAGACTGTATATATCTAGCTACATTTTGAGTAGTGCCAGGTTCTAATGTCGAACCAAACGCAGCCATACGATTAACAACATTTTCCATTGGCGTTATACCAGTAAGAATATTGCGACCATACTCGTCAACGCCAGTTACTGCAGTTGTAACACCACCATAAACACCTTTTAGGGCATAATACTGTGCAAGAACATCTGTTAAAATACCTGTTTTTTGTTCCTCTAATTCTCGTTCAGTTAATTCACCTTCTTGATAGTCAACTGCCAAGGCATAGGCTCTTGCAACAGGACCACGAAGATATGAGTCTGCATCAAATGTAGAACCATCAATAAATCTAGTTTTAATATGCCCATCTTTGTCCTTGTAGAATGGCTCAGTAGGAACTTGAATAGAACTCTGTTGCCAGCTTGGAAGCAATGCTTTAAGACCACGTATGGATTCTTCAGTCCATCCATTTTCAATTTCTTGTGCAGTTCGATATGCTTCTTTACCAGCATAAATAGAACCTAGTGCAGCAATACGAAACGCAGCTTTTCTTCTCAAAGCTGTATTTCCTGTAGCATTTGCTTCTTTAAGTTCTCTTAATGCAAGTTTAAGAATATTAAAATTGTTTCTCACACGTTCAGCAGTATAAACTGGATAAGCACCCACTGGATATTTACCAAGCTCTCTTACTAAAGGTGCTGCATATGTATAAGAAGGAAGAACCTCTAGTACATTATTAGCCGCAATTTGAAATATTTCATCTTCTGATTTATTAGGATAAACTTTTCTTAGCTCTTCCATTTCAAGTTTGTGAGCAACTTTCTTGCCAAAGTCATCTGTAAATCCATAAAACTGCTGTGCTTTTTTCAATGGATACTTTACAAATTTACCCATAGCTCCTAACCATCCATCCATAGTAACAGGGTCGCCCCATCTATCTAGGGTAACATTTTTAATTGGTGTAGCAACAACACTACTATCAAGAACACCTGCCTGACGTAGACGAACATTATCTTTTAGTTCTTTTGAATTATTTACAATCTTTTGTAAGCTTTTAGGTAAAGAATTATAGGCTTCTATATTTCCCATAAGAGCAGCATCAACAACATCTTTGTTTGCCCCCACTTTATTTACTTCTGCTCGTAATTTACGTTCTTGTTTTGTTGAATTAATAAATTCAATTTTAACTTGTTTAGCAAACTGGGTAAACTTTGCAGGGTTTTTTAAGAAACCACCAGATGCCAAAGCTTGAACCATACCATATATATTATTCATATGTTGCTGCAAATCCAATGTTGTCTGTGTAGCCTGACCAAATGCAGCAAGCCTTTGTGTTCCTGCAATCGCACGACCAGTAAAACCACCTAATATTCTATCATAACCAAACATTTCAGTGCCTCGTTCAAGCACTTCAGCCATTTGTTTAGAGGTTACAAATTTAGATGCTTGAGGCAATAATCTTTCAGCACTTAGACCAATAGAGCCAGCAGAACTACTTAGTTTTTCTCCTACAGGAGTACGCAAGGACGAAGGCGTAGCAGCAATTACTTCAGACTCAGGTAGAAATCTTGTAGCTGCTTTTGGAAAACTTTCAAAAAAACCACCAAGCAAAACTTCTTTGCCTTGGTTAGATAACACAAATGACTCAATCTCTCTACCAAGCTTACCCAAAGCAATAGCTTTACTTTGATTTCTAAGTGTAGTATCTACCATTCTAACTGGGTCTTTAATTTCACCTAAGAATGCTAATACAGGTTCATCAATGCCTAAGTTTTTCTTAGCCATTACTTTAATAGAAGTATCACCTGTAGTATATCTTTTACCAGCCAACGCCTCAAATATAAGTCCACGTTGTTCAGGTGCTGCTCCAACATCTGCAAAGTCATCCAGTGTTTTCCAAAGTATTTGGTCATCAACATCTGGATTTTTATTTTTTAAATTTTTAAAAGCATCATCAATAATTTGATTTATTTCAGGTGTGTTTTTATCAGATATCTTCTGGCGTTTTTTATCTAACTTAACTCCCTTTAGCTTTGCAGAACGTGCAGCAATACCTGCCCTTAAAGCTTCTGACCATTTAGGATTTGTATATATCTCATAAGAACGAGTCATATATGTTGTCCCATCATCAGCTAAAGCTAAAATAATATCATCAGTATCGTTTAAACCATAAATTTCCCTAACAGAAGAATCTTTTTTATTTAAGGCACGCTTTGTTTCAATAATTGTATTTCTTAAATATGCAGGTAGTCTAGCTAAAGCAGCATCACTCAAGCCTACAACATTCTGAGCTTGGTTTAATAGTTTTTGTAGCTCTGGTGGCAATCTTAAAGCTGCATCAGCATCACCTCTAAATGCAAGACCAACATCTCTCTTTAAATTTTCTGCATTCTTTTTTACAGCCTCTTTAGTTTGTTGTACTACTGCAGCACGCTCTTCTTTATTTTTTGCATTCTTTTTATTTTTATTGCCTTGTTTAATTATTTCAGCAGCCTGTTTCTTTTCAACTTCTTTAGCAGCATTGTTAATTTTAAATTCATATTTTTGCAAATCATCTCTACCACCGCTTAAAGCAGCACGTGTTGCTGTAGTAATATCATCAGGATTTTGCCCACTTGCCTTTGCTTCTTTTCTAGCACGCTTTAAATCTTCATCTAAAATTTTTACTGTGTCTTTAATTTCTATAACATCACTTTGATATTGATTTTGCCTTCTTCTATATGCAGGAATTAACTTTTCAGGAACTTGTCCTGTAGTTTTAAGACCACGAGCAAGCATGGTATTAATTTTAGCTATACTATTTCCAAGAAAATTTTCATCTACTTTTTCAATAACTCTTGCAATTGTACCTTTTTGAGCATACTGTTCCCCAAGGTCTACAGCCTCAGTTTTAACTACAACTGGCGCACCTTCAGCTACCTCTTTAGCTGTAGCAGTATTTACAATAGGTTCATCAATCTTGTCAACTGCAATAGCTTCGCCTCTTTTAACCTGTTCTTTAACTCCGTCTTTTGCTCTACGCACAACATCATTAACTACTTTTAACCTTTGTGCTGCATCAAGAGTTTTAGTTGCTCCATAACCTAGCACAGCAAAAATACTTTCAAATGTACCAGCACCAATAGCAGAATCAATAACTCTTTTTAATTCTTTTTCAGTGGCACTGTCATCTGGATTAATAGCTAGTTTATCAAGAAGTGGTTTTGTGAATGGTAATTTATCAGAAATAAATCCTGTAAATTGATAATCATTATCACCTTTAATAGCAAAATCAAAAAGCATAAAATCAAGTACTCGCTTCTTAAAACCTGGTTTTAAACCTGCTAATTTTGTAATCTTATCTGCTGCGGCAAAAGGAACAAATGAAGATGCAATGTCAACGGCAACTTTTTCTTCATCAGATAAAGGAGGGTCAGCCGCTTGTTTTAAAGCATAAGAAATATTTTTAGGTGTTTTACTATCTACAAAATCCCTAATTTCATCTAAGCCACTTTCTATGTCTTTTACAACCGTTGGATATATAGGCTCAACAATAGCTTTAGCAATTCTAGGTGGTACAGATAAAACATCTGCTGCACCTTCTATACCAGCCGCTACTGCTAGTTGTGACCCTCTACCCATTGCGGCAGTTCTAGAAATCTGTCCCTTCAAATATTGTTCTGCTAGACGCTCAAAAAAAGATTGTTCTTCATAAGATTTTTCAGGGGTTGAAAAACCAGGTTCACGAGCTTTTTCTAGCAGTTTTTGCATAGGGTCTACTCTTTTTAAATTTTCATCAAGAACACCTGTGCTTGCTAAATTTATTGTGTCTATAATAGCTTCTGTATCTCTTTCAGTATATCCTTTTTCAGACATATATTTAGAAATAGCTTCTTCATTAACAAGATTATTCTCGTCTAAAATTTCTATATCTTGTACAAGCTCAGTTGCTATGTCAACAGCACCTTGAGTACCAGGGGCTATAGCCATTTATAACTCCTTATGATTTATTTCGTTGGTCCTAAATTTTCATTTATAAATCTAGATGTAAGAGTATAGAATTGACCAGGCTTTGTTTGATAATACGTTTCAGCTTTTTCTAATGCTTTAGTCATATCGTCCAATACTTTTGCAGCATCTTTTTGGTCAATAGACTGTTCGTCAATACCGACTGCTCGGCCTTCAGCATTTCTAACAACTTTAGCCTTATACTTTTGAGCTACCAACTCTATAATATCTCCAAAGGCAGCACTTTTCATAACCTCTGTAGTAGGTGCCGCATCAAGTTCATCTGCTCTTGCTTTTCTTGCAGTTTCTGCTTCAGTTAATTTTTCTGTCATAATTGTATCTAGTGCTGTACCTGCACCTGCGGCTACTGTTGAAAGTGGTGATTGTCCTAGCTGTGGCATTTGTGACATCATTGCCAAACCAATGCGAAGTCTTTCTGTTTTATCAAAACCTGCAAATGGATCATATTTACCCAGTGATTCTGTTTCTGGGTCATATTCAATATTCTTTACAGCATCATAACCTCTACGAAGACCACCTAAAATTCTTTCAAAAATATTGCCGCCTTCATCTAGATTAATAGAGCCACCTTGATTATACCCGCCTAAACGCCTACGTGTTCTTTCTCTTGCTTGTGCTTGCAAAGCTAATTGTTCAGAACGGCCTTGCTGCCCTCCTAACATTTGATTTGTAGGAAACACTTCATCTGCGTCCAACTTTGCTAAACTTTGTAATCCTTTTTTTAATTTATCTTCTTCTTCTTTTGTTTCTTTCTTTTCCTCTTTTTTTTCTTTCTCTTTCTCTCTCTCTTCTTTTTCTTTTTCTTCTCTTCTTTTTGCTAATTCCTGTCCTTTATTTGAAGGTGGTCTGTAACCAGGAGTAGCCCCGCCACCCATAGCTAAGTTTGAAATTGCACCGCCTTTATTTGCAAAACCAGACAATGCAGTAATGCCCCCTAATATGGAAGACGCTGTTGAAGTTGGCTGATAAATTTGAGTTGGCAGTGTAGGTGTTCCAAAAACTGTACCCAAATAATTTTGTGTAAAAGCAAATGGGTCTAGTTGTCCAAACTTAGCCATCTCAGCAGATATTTCTGCTTGATCCTGATCTTTTTTCTTAGCACCTACTTTTTCTAGTAAATCAATGTTACCTACTTTAGCTTCAAATTCATCTTTACTAATTCCAAGCTGGTCAGCTATAATACCTGCAATATTTCCTGCACCTGTCGTTTTTCTAAGTCTATCTGCTTCGGCTTGGCTTAATGCTGTTTGTTGTAATTGACCCTCAATATTTGCCAGACCAAGAGCATAATCACTTGCTGCACCACCACGTAAAATATCTGCTCGTCCACCTGTAAGTGCGCCTGTGCCTGCACCACCTGCACCAAGGCCAATATCACGAAGTGCCGCATCAAGTCCTTGTTTCTGAGCAAGTCGTTGTGCTTCTCCCATAGGTTCAAGAAGCTCACGTTGTTTAGCTATTTCTTCTGCTGTAATAGGTGCGGCAGCACTTTCATACATGCTCTTAACATCACCAAGTTCTCCTAGAGCAGTTTGATAATAATCAGGAGTTTCTCCAGCTAATGCAACAAGTTTATCAAAAGCGTCTAATTGTAATGGGTCAAAGTCAGCCACCATATCACCTGGAAATGCTGTTGGACCTGCTCCAAATAAATTTTTAAGTTGGTCTAATCCTGGTTCCAAATAAGGTTTTAAAAACGGATCAATGCCTCCACCCGCAACCTTTGGAGATTTAGGTTTACTTAATGCACCAAGAAGCGCACCACCAGCAATTGCACCAATACTTCCCAAGATATAAGCAGTATTTTGATTTAGTTTTTTATCTAGAAAAGCATCACCAGTGTCATGCGTTATTCCCATTAAATCTTCAAAGATTATGTCCTTATCAGGTTCAAACATAATTAAGTCCCCATAAATTTCTCTAGTGTTTCTGCAGCACTTATTTCATTAGGCTGTTTCTTTGTTCCATACGCTTGTTTTCTTATTTCTTCTCTAAGCTTGTCAAGTTTTGTAGTTCCTTTATTTATATCCCCATCACCAAGTTCTTTAACTTGATTTTCATCTACAATATATTCATCTTGACTAATTCTTGCCTCTGTAATATCACCACCATCAGCTACATCATATGACACATTATCTGACATGCCATCTCCAATTTCTTGCTGAACCATGCCTACTGTGCTTCCATCAGTATTTTTTACTTGTGGAAGTGATTGGTCAAGAAGTTTACCACCTGCATCAGATGAACCATTACCAATTGCTGCTACAGTATAGGCATCAATAACATAATCATCACCACCTACTTTACCACCATCAACAAGTTTACCACCTTCATCTCTATATACAGGGCGGGACATTTGTGGCGGCATGGGGGCAGCAGCCATATTTGGCATCGGTCTAGCAGTCATGTTTAATTTTGGCTTCGGCATAGCCTGTGCAGCCATAATAGGAATCATATCTTTAAGTCGAAAGGCACGTTGAAAACCAGCACCATCCTCTGCCATACCCATTCCTTTTAACTGTAATATGTTTGCAAGACCTTCATACATTGTAATATTATACCCTATTTATATTAAATATACCAGCTACCTAATGGAAATCTACCCACGCAGAGCCAGTGTAACCTTTAAATTTTGTAGCACTAATAGCAAATGCTACATCTCCTTGCTGCGGTCTACCAATATCAGTAATCGTAACCACAGTAAATATCTTTGTTGACGGTGCGCTATTCTTACGCAGGTCTTCTGTATCTAGTTCACGTGTAAGTTCATTAGCCCAACGACTTATATCAGTGTGTAACTGGTCAGTGCTATCAGGTTTAGTAATCGGAAACTTAGGATAACTAGCCATTACCGTTCACCATCAGCTTGCATTGCCAATCTTACAGAACCCCAACGCCATTGTCCTGCAGCATCTGCAGATACACGAACAACAGATTGCCTACCTCTTGCACGCATATTTACTTTTTGAGTATTAGCATCAATAGTAAATGGTCCTTTTTCTTGGAAGTCATCTGATGGATATCTACGTGTCTTAACAGAAAATTTAATTTGTTCTCCTGTGCTAAATGTATAATCAGGAATTAATTTATCTGCAAACATTAATTGTTTACCTTTGTCAAGATCAAATTCTGAAGATTCAACAAATGATGTTAAAGTTTGCCCATCACCTGTATAAATATCATCAGGCTCGTTATTCCATAAAAACATATTACCCGTAGCAGATGTACGCCCAGTTAAAAGAGTATTGTCATAAACATTACGATCTGCATATGTAGTAGTGATACCATTTTCAAACAAATTACCATACACCCATGTTTGCTCTTCATAATTATAAATTACATAACCATTTGGTTCTAAGCTTTCACTTTCTGGATATAACCAAATAATTTCTTTAAACTCACTATTAATACCTGCGTATACTTTATCCTTTTGTGTCATATTAAAACTATCAAAAAGATGTCGGCGTATTGTACAAGGCATAGTAGTAACACGACCATCATACATGTAAAAGTTATTGTCACCCATCCAATAAGAAACACCATCAATATCAACAGCCGCATGTGGACCAATCATACCACAGTTAGAACCAACTTGCGTAAATCTAAATATAAAAGGACTTCCCACAAAATCCTGAATGTACATAGCCTTGTCAGTCCAAATGTTAATTGTATTTCGTGAACGTAATGCGCCAATAATACGAGAACCTTCTGTCAAATTAACAGAGCCTGCAGTGTTGGCGGCTGTTGGTTCCCATACTCTAAAGTTATTTTGGTCAGACCAAGCAACTCTTAACGGCACAACAGTAGGATCATCAGCACTAACAGAAGCCCCATAACATACAACATGCCCATCATTAGGTGATACAACAAAAGTGTTTGCATATGGTGCAGTTCCTACAGTACTTGCACGAGTAATTGAATAATTATCTTGAGAAACATCTAAGAATGCAATTTTACTTTTACGGCGTAATGCCAACAAATCTTCACCAAATGTATCAAGCGTCCACTGTGCGCTTTGAAAAGTAATATCAGAAGAAGAAGCAGGAGAGTTCCATGTCCTTGCTCCTGAAATTTCCGAACCTGCATTATAAACACCTGCACCATAACCCAAGCCTTGAATATCATTAGCAGACTCATTGGGTATCAAAAGATTTATTACACCATTAGTTCCACCTACATTATTAGCATTAGCTGTGGCAGTAACATTGGCATTAATAAAAAAAGCATCCTGTGCGCTAACAGACGTAATTGCAAAAGTTCCGTTAACACTTGTTCCTGAAAAATTATCTACGCCAGTAAATTCAATTCTGTCTCCTGCGCTAACATTTTGACTTGGTGAATATCCCAAATTTACTTTAACTCTAGTTGTTCCTGTAGATGTAATAAAGTTATTAGAAACACTAGTTGTTGTTGCAATAGGTGTTGAGTCATGTTGAGTTTCATTTTGAACCACATATAATTGTATGTTAGTTCCATAAGCTATATACTGACGGGTATTATTATCTGTCCATGTAAGTATATCACGAGCAAAACCTGAAATGTTATTATCAGAAAATTTGTTATAGCCTCGTACCCTCTTCAGCATACTTGGTTGACTCCCTATGAAAACCAGGAAGAAAATCTAAACTAAAAAATTGTGTGTCAGTAGATGCCATATTATTTATTAAGGTTCATTAAATTTTGTTGGGGCAAAAGTTGCAGCAGCAAATGTTTCACCAAAATCATTTGCTATAGTACTAAGACTTGTAGTAATAGAGCTAGAAGCATTGTAAGAACCAGAGGTAACTTCAAAACCATATACTGAACTCCGTGCATCTGAACCACTACTAAGTGTTACAGTGGCTGTTGAACTAAAATTTGTTAAATTATTAAAAGCTTGAACTGTTCCTGTTGCAAGTTGTAAACCCTCTCCAAACTTAGTTATTGAAACAGATGCAGGATTTGATACAGTTGCCTTACTGCCAGATGAAGAAGCTGAAAAAGAATTAAATGGTTTATTTAAAAATAAAATTATATGACCAGAACCATACACTTGTTGCGTATTACTATAAGTCATTGTTGCTGTTCGTGTTCCCGTTAGATTAGTATTACCAGCATAAATTGCAGAGTCAAATGTGTATTCGGCTGGGGTATTATTTTTAGATATAACTTCAGTAAGTGCTGAACCACCAAATGTAGCCCCAGTATGAAGAGTTTGTCTAAAGCCGTTTGTTCCTATACCACCCATTATAACAACAGACTTTGTTCCAGAAGGAACTGTTACACTTTTAGAGGATGTTGTAGAAGTAGTACTACCTGTTTTCCATGTTGTACTACCCAATATAGAAAGTAATGTATAGTTTCTTGCACCATAAAAATCAGAGATTTTAATAGTTCCACTAGTCGGAACACCACTATTAAATGAAACATCTTGCACAAGACTGCCGCCACGATAATATTCCGAAAGCGAATGTGGTGCAGAGCCGCCAAATTCGTCAGCTATATCTTGGATTGTAAGTGTTCCTGACGATGGAAGAGCCATTATTTTTTAGCCTTTAATTCTTCAATTTCATTTTTAAGATGTTTAACTGCTTCAATTAAATAGCCAACTATGTTAGAGTAAGCTACAGATTTTAAACCATTGTCATGTGTAACAACAAGTTCTGGGGCTATTTTTTCTAACTCTTGAGCAACTACCCCTGAACCCTGTTTATTATTTTTATCAAAAGAAACTCCACGCATTTCAAAAGCTTTTGCACCATCTAGAGTTTCAATATTACTTTTTAAAGCTACATCAGAAAAAGCTGTAACATCTCCAGTAGCTGTTAAGCTTCCAACACTAAGTGCATTAGTTGATGGGTTGTAGGTAAAATTAGCTGCAGTGTCTTTAAATAGACCTTGATTTCCAGCATCATCATTAGCACCAGCAAAAACCATTCTGTGTGAAGCACTTGCGTCAGATGTAGATATATTAATATTAGCAGCGTTAGTAGCATTAGTAGCACTTAATGCTGTAATAGTTCCATCAGTAATAGCACTTGTTTTTGCATAGAGTGAAAGGTCAGGAGATGCCTTTTTAATTAAACTCCCATTTGTTGTAATTGTAGTTATTTCTCCAGATACAATAGAAACACCTGTAGCTGTATCAGTAGCACCCGTATTTTTTATAAAAACGCTACCACCATTTGTAACTGAGTTAATAACAGTATATGTCTTTTGCTGTGTAGGAACAGTAACAGTAACAGTTGCAGCAACATCTCCTGTAAATTCTAAAGTAGCATTTCTTCCAACTGCATCGCTTGTGCCAACAGCACCGTCACTAACTGTAAGGTCTTTTTGTACCCCTGAAGTTAAAGCTACAACTGTAAATCCAGCAACAGCTTCATCAACCAAATCTATAACACTTTGATTTAGTCTTAGTCCCCATGTATTAGCATTTTCACCGTCTGCTTGTTTTTCTAGCCCAAGTCTATTAGTATATGATGATGCCATATCTTAATCCTTATTTTTACTTAATAGTTTTTTAACTGTTTGTGTTTCATAAATTCTAATACAAACCCAAATTAAAGAAGCTCCAGCAGTTATGCTAGGTAAAAGCTGAAGCCATGCTCCAGCAGTTACACTAAGCGCACTAAAATCTAATATAAGTTTATCTGGTTCTTCCATTATTTTTTTCCTAAAAAAAAATTATAGGTTCTATATTATACCTTATAAATTAGTAGTAGACAACTAGTCTGCATCCTGTATTGTAAGTGTACCAGCTTCTACTTGTTTTAAAATTTCATCATAATGGTGGTTTCCAACCTGCATTGGAACGCCCCATGTCTGACCCTCAATAACTGCTATTATAGCATAGTTATCGCCCTCAAGATTTTTTTTATATTGTGCTGATGTAATATCCATTTTTAAAGCTCCGCATCAAGTAGAAACCCACCATTTGTTCCTAGTGATATGCCCCTAAATTCATTAGCTGTACTAGAACCAAAAGCACAATCTATAGAAAATCTTGTATTATTAAACAGTGCCGCATACATAGATGCGGATGTTAAAGTGCCTTCAGATGTTAAATCTGCTGTTCTTAAAACAACACTACCCGTCAGACTAATACTAGGCGCAGTCCTCATAGGCACTGGCGCATCTAGGCCAAAAAAACCTCTAGTGGTTGTGAATGTTCCTAAAATATGAATTGTATGTGCATTAATGCTAGTGGATTCTTGAGTGCTGTTATAAAAGTATCTTTGACATGCCACTAACTCTTCCCCAAAAGTACGATGTTCAAAATCAGTAACATCACCAACCTCAAGTTGAACACCTGTTATGTACCATTCATTGCTTGTGCTATCAGCTAGGTTAACTTGATTATCCGCAAGTATTTCTGTTGCATCGTAATCTGCCCACGATGTAGCTTGTGTTCCACTAGAATAATTTGTACCGCCGCCTAACCAAAACCAAACACGCATACCTTCTCCATTGTCATCATTTAATGTTCCACCTGTATCACCAGGAAAAGTTATTGTTTTCTTTTCAAATGTGTTCGCTGAATTTATTGTATAAGAACTTGAAATTTGTCTAGCACCATCAGGTGAATACAAACCAACAGTGTAAACACCAGTTTTATTTGACCGAACATGAAAACTTAAAGTTGTTGTTTTTGCCGATGAAGTTCCATATTGTAAGTGTTGTAAATCTTGACCTTCAATACGTTGCTCATATATAAGAAAAGCACTAGAAGGTAATGATGAAGCCGCAGTTGTGCAGTCCCATTTTGTACTATTAGCAAATTCATCTGTAGAAGTTGATGATTGAGAAATTGTAAATTCAGCAGTGCTAGCTACTCTTGTTTTCCACCTGTCAGGTGCAGAGTATATATCAGTAGTTACTCCTGTTGCACTGGTGGAACGCTGAAAAATTGTTTTTGCCCCATTAATAAGAAGATTTCTTCGACCTGCTCTTAAAATTTGTTGGGATGGTTGTTTACCTACATATGCCATTATCCAGCCTCTAATGCAGCCACTTTAGTTTCAAGTGTTTCAATTTTTGCAATGGCTTCTTGAAGTGCCGCAGTTAACAGTGGTACTAATTTAGATTGGTCAATATTTTGGTAGACAGGCTGTGTACCTGTTTCTTCCCAAGTATGTCCAATTTCAAAATCATCTGGTTTTTCAACTCCTGTTTGCACTATTTTACCATCAGCATCTTTAATATCACCTATTGGTTCTGTAGCATCTTTTTCTCCAGCAATAGCCTCTGGTACAACTTCTGCAACTTCGTGCGCTATAAAGCCATCATAAATCACATTTGGTTCTTGAATAAAATTAAATCTCTTTGGATCAAGTTTCTTTAAACGAATAATGCCATCGCTTATATCAGTAACATTTTCTTTAAGTCGGTAGTCTGAACCTGTTCCGTAAGTTACAGAACTCGATGAAATGCTTATATTTGCAATGGTTGTACCTGCCCTTCTAAATTGCTGTATTACTCCATCATTGGTTCTATTTAAAAATAACGAAACACCTCCTGACCTAGAGAAATGGCCTGCGCCTGTACTACCTTGAAGTAAAATCCCCGCCACATTATTGCCTACTGGACTGCTATCTGTAGTGCCTATTCGGAAATTGCCAGCCGTATCAAAGCGAGTTTTAAAAACGCCATTGACCTGAAATTCTAAAGGTTGTGATGCCCGTGCATCAATACTTGAATGCCCGTCATCAGCCCTTATTTCAATAACAGACGTATCTGAACCAGTGCGTTGCACACGTAATCCGCATGTCCCTGCATCCTCAATTTCTAATCCAATGCCAGTTGAAATGTTTGGGGCGTTTGTCCCTATGCCAACCAAACCATCTGATGTGACTGCCATTTTTGAAGTGGGTGATCCAGACGAGGCAGTAAGAAACCGTAGACTTGTTGCATTAGAATCTGCCGCAAAATCGCTTTCTGCAACTGCCGCAATGGTTGCGCCAGAAAGTATTGCGTCTGTTCCACCTGCTTCATCTGGTGCTTTAAAACTTATCTGACCTAAATTATCACCTGTTTCTACCGCAGTCTCGCCTGTTTCAAGAACCAGTGTTGCTGGGTTTCCATCACCAGTATTAGTATTTTTTATTTTTAAACCCAAATCAGCATTATGCGTAAGCGTAACATCATTGTCAGCACCAAAAGATATCTGTGCGCCATCGCTTGTCATATTGATGTCATCACCAACAGCTATATCACCACCTACTGTCACAGAGGTAGCTACATCAAAAGAATTAGATTTTGTTAAATCAATAACATCAACAGGCTTCTTGCCAACATATGCCATTAGGTAATCTCCAAAATACTAAGTGAAACATCTGCAGAACTTGCAGTGTCACTTGTTACTTTAAGAACATCTGATGCTTCTAGAACAACCTTTTGGTCGCCACCCACTACAACTAGTGAACTTCCTACAGGAACAGGGGCTGCTTTAACTACGTAAATATTATCACCATCATTATTTTCTATCTGAACATCTACTGCTATTTGTGATGAAACTATATTTGCAATCGCCAAACCAATAATAGTTGTTTCTGTAGAACTAGGACAAGTATAAATTGTAGCAGCACTAGTACCCACTGCTGTATCTGTCTTTAATTTGAACGCATTAGCCATATCGTATTATACTCCATAAATTATCCTAACGCAATAGCAAATGCCACAGCAGCAGCATTAGCATTACTAATACTGGTTGCCATAGTTGCACTTAGTGTTGCTCTTGCTGTATTACTATTTCCAATACTAGTTGCCATTCCAGCACTTAAAGCTACTATGAGTGCATTACTATTACTAATGCTTGTTGCTAGTGTTGCAGAGGTAGCAGCAAAAGTACTTGATACTGCAGCTATCCTAGTTTCAAGTGTTGCTGATAAAGCTGTAACTAAACTAGTATTAGCAGCAATACTAACTTTATTTACAGAAGTTAAAGCAGATACCGCAGCTATTCTAGTTTCGAGGTTAACAGACGTTGCAGCACTTGCAGCAGCTACAGCAATAGTATTAACAGAAGCTACAGCATCTAGGTTTGTTTTTGTTAAAACAGATACTGCAGCTATACGTGTTTCAAGTGTAGCAGATGTACTAGCAAAGGTAGAAGATACTCCTGCAATCCTAGTCTCTAATGTTGCAGAGGTTCCAGCACTTGCCGCCGCTACAGCAACTGTATTTACTGAGGCTACTGCATCTAGATTAGTTTTAGTAAGAACTGATACTGCATTAATGCGTGTTTCAAGTGTAGCAGAAGTAGCAGCAAAAGTAGAGGATACTCCCGCAATTCTAGTTTCTAATGTGGCAGAGGTAGTTGCAAAAGTACTTGATACCCCTGCAATCCTAGTTTCCAGTGTAGCAGAAGTTCCTGCACTTGCTGCAGCTACAGCAATAGTGTTAACAGAAGCCACTGCATCTAAATTTGTTTTTGTAAGAACAGATACAGCAGCAATGCGTGATTCAAGAGTAGCAGAAGTAGTTGCAAAAGTAGAGGATACTCCCGCAATTCTAGTTTCAAGATTAGCAGATGTAGCTGCGCTTGCCTTTGTTTCTGCAAGAACTGATACCGCATTAATACGTGTTTCAAGTGCAGCAGAGGTAGCAGCAAATGTAGAACTTACTCCTGCAATCCTAGTTTCTAATGTAGCAGATAAAGCAGCAACTGTAGAAGATGTAGCAACAGGCTCACTAGCAACCAATATATTTGTAGCATCTACTGTTGTTGCACTTATCGTGCCAGCACTAACAGTTACTGCTTTAAAATCACCAGTACGTAAACTACTAACACTTACATCTTGAAATACAAGTGTTGTGGCATCAAGTTTATCAGTTGTAATACTAGTAGCTGCAAGTCGTGTTGTGGATACTTCTACAGCATTCAATACAGAAACATCAATACCATCTACAGAAAAACCTGCGGCAGAAACTGTTCCATCAACAGTTAAGTTACCATGAATACGAGTTTCATTTTGAGAAAGAGAAAGAGAGGAGTTAGTGCCAGCACCATCTTGTACACGGCGTAAAGTTCCATCAACACCGCTATTATCTACACTAGCATTAATTTGTAGCAAATCCTTATAGGTATTTGCAATTTTTTTACCTGTTAAGTCTGCCATCTACACTGTATTCCAATTTATATCTGATAATTCCCACTGATAAATAATTGTGTGTTTTTCAGTGGCATCTTCCCAGTTAACATTCCTGTCAATATTAGGATCAGGTCTTGCATTCATTACAAAATTACTTCTGTCCCGCACATCAGGTGTTTTATTTTGAAAATGATTTACTCTGTCATACGTCCCGTCCCAATCTGATGGACATACCCACAGTCCAAAGCTGTTTTTTCGTAGCCTACTGCGAGGATAAGAAAAACCGCATACATCACATTCTGCTTTAACATGTTTGCCTCGTGCCATTTATAAACTTGGTAGCCACGCTGACACTGCTACTGCAGAAACAAGTGTAGGTCTTTGTGGTCTAGCATCCTTAATATTTTCATCATCTCTTACTTTTGCTATTTTATTTTGTGGATGGTTTTGTTTATCATACTTACCTTCGTAATCCATACTACAAACCATCATGCCATAGCTATTCTTTTTTAAATCTTTTAATGGATACCGAAAGCCACAGATATCACAAATTCCTAATGCCTTAGTTGCTCCCATTATTTATAATTCAGACGAGGCGTAAGATACATGCTGGCACGTTCTTTATCTTCCTCTTGCGCTCGTAGCAGCCTTTCCTCGTATTCTGTTTTTAACATTTGGATTCTATTCATGTCTACACCTGGACGCTTCATTGACATAAAGTATGCTGTGCCTGCAGTAAGGCAGGGATAAAAACGGCGAGAAACATCCGCAGTTTGTGAAGACCGTGATACATCTTGGAAATATTTTACAGTTTCAAACTTAACCTTGTCTGTACTATTTTCTGGTACAGGCCACAGATGCACAACAGAATTATCACGTTCTCTACGTACTGCATATTGTGTCGGACGACCTGTTTGTCCTTTACGTGGAATTTTAAGATACTCTTCCATACTAATACGCTCTAGTTGCAAATCAGTATCATCTCTATTAACCACTGCTTCAATCACATCAATATTATGTGAATCTAAACTATAAGCTGTAACACTAGTTGTTACAGTTACTGTAGTGGTATTAATAGTCCAAAGTTGAATACCTCTATTTTGCCAGTCTTGTAAAAGAAGATTTATAGAACGGCGTGCAGAACGAGGCTCTTCACCTAACGTAGGCTCACCACCAATCATTTCCATCGCTTCTTGGATTACTTCATCAATATCCATTGAGAAGCTATATGTTCCTGACGTTGCCATTACTAATTATCCTTTTCTTTATTTTTTTCGTTACACTTACAATTACAGTTTTCTTTACCGCAAGTTTTTTTAATATAAGTATTTCCCATAATATTTTTACGCTGAGTCATAGCAGAATTAATAGTATCATACATTTTGTGCATAATTTTATTCCTTGGTTTAAACCAAAAATATTTTTCTCTTTTTGGTAATGCCATTACCTTCTACGTGCTTTTTTCTTACGGGCAGCACAATGAGCCTTTTGACTGAAACCTCTTGGATTCTTGCAGTCAATAGATTTTTTATACTTAGCAGACCACCTCCTTTTATTTGGGGGACGGCTCACTTGTTTAGATACACTGCCTCTGCTTATTGCCATTACCACTTAACCTTATGTGACCAGTACTTTGCACTAAGTTTTGTTTTAGGTTTACCTTGTGCATCGTGACGAGCATAATAAGAACGCTTGCGTGCTTTATCTTTTGCAGTCTTAGGAGATTTACCTGCACCTTTTACACCCTGCTGACCAAAACGAACTAAACGAACCTTGTCACCTTCTTTTGCAAGAACTGCATGGCTTTTAGTTTTATGACCAGGGGTACGCTTTGGTTTATTATACCCAGAGAATCTTTCACCTCTATAATTAATTGACATTAATACAACCTATTATGTCCTGACTGTGGTTTCTTTTTTATCTTACCACCTGCTTTGTAGCCTTTGCTTTTCATTTTACCGCCAGCTTTATAGCCTTTGCTTTTTATTTTACCGCCTGCTTTAAAAGTTTCACCTGGCATTACACCTTTTTGATAACCAAGTTCTGAAAGTAAACCAAACAAATCTTTAGTTTTATTTTGCTTTTTCTGTGTTGTTTTTGGACCTGTTTTTTTCTTAGCTTCTGAAGGTACTTTTGCTTTTACTTTACCGCCACCAGCATAGCCTTTGCTTTTCATTTTGCCGCCAGCCTTGTAGCCTTTGCTTTTCATCTTGCCACCAGCTTTACGATAGCTACGAGACACGCCTTCTTTATCTTTAGTAGCAAAGCCCATTGACTCAAGAAATAACTTCCGTTCTTTTGCAGACATACCTTTAAGAATTTTTTCCATAACGTCCTCTACTTTGCCACCCTTCTTAAGCCCCCTTTTTGCAAACGGGTCAGACATACCTTTCTTTTTAAAATATTTTCTTACTTCATGTTCAAACAACATGTCTTTTTTTCGTTTTTCCATAATACGTTTCATATTATCCTTACCTTTAGCCATTTTAAATATCTCCTAATATAATCTGTTGTGTCCTGATTGCGTTTTCTTTTTAATACTTCCACCTTTTCTTTTATCACTTACACTTCTTGCTTGTTGATATCTTTTTTCGTTTTTAGCCATCCTAGTAACAACATCATCTGTTTTAGACCCTTTGCCAAAATCTTTAGTTTTAGGAGATATTTTATTATCTTTAGTAAACTTTGCTGTTGATTTATCTCCATAGCCACCTTGTCCTGGTTTTTTTGTATATGTTTCTCCTTTAGGATTACGTGGCTTTGGCCTTTTACCTCTATGTGGAATACCTTGATTAGTAAGAAATCTTTTTGCCTTGGCAGATAAATCTGCTGTAGTTGCTCCACTTCTTTCGGCTTTAGCAAGAGCATTAGCAAGTTCTTTTTGAATAGCTTTACCGCCTTTTGTTCGTCCTGCTGCGGCAACGCCCATTGAAAGCCCTCTTATTAATAATGGTATTGCTGGTCCTGCCATCGTACTTCTCCTAATATAATCTGTTATGCCCTGAAATCTTACCTCCCTTTGCGGCCTTACGATACTTTGCAGTTTTCTTTGCTATAGCTTGAGGTTGCTTAACAAACTGCTTTCCTTGTTTAGTTCCTTTTCTTTTTGCTCTCGTAGTTGCCGCATATTCTGCTGGGGTGAGTGCCTTAATAGCCGCTTCTGGTAAGTACCTTTCGCCAGTCTTGCTTGACTTCTTGCCACTCTTAGTTCTCCACTTCTGCTTTGTCCAATTGCTGAGAGACTGCTGAGATTTTGCTTTTGCCATTTAACATACTACGATTTGTAGCCCCCGCCTTTTGCTTCATATTGTTTAACTAACATCTGTGCCTTACGTGCCGACCACTGACCAGGTGCGCCGCCCTTACTACCTGCTTTAATTTTCTTAAAAAGATTTTTACGCATCGTAGGTTTAGTGTAGTTACCTGCTTCGTTTACACGGCTTTTAGCTTTACCGCCCTTTTTTAGTTTGACACTAGACAAAATTTTGGCTTGTTTAGCATGAGTCTTACTTGCTTTCTTTAAACCTTTAGCCACTTTTTTAATTTTACTAGCAGCCTGTGTTTTACGTTTAACAGCCATTAGTAAATCTCACCGCCTTTTGCTTTGATACGAGCGGCTTCTTCTTTAGCCATATCATCCAAAAACTTTTGTTTGTTTTTAATCTGTGCTTCATAAGCTCTTGCACCTTGTGAAGGTGTGCCACGTGTACCACCCTTACCTACAGAGCCAGCCATTTTACCACCACTTTGTTTGTAACCCATGCGATTACGAACTTTAGTTGGAAGTTTTGCTAGACCTGGGTTATCTGCTGGAACATCTTTCATAATTTTACCACCTATATTTTTTTTAATAGGTTGTCCCTTGCTTTTTCCCATAATGTCTTTCATTGCCATAGTTCTTAATCGTTGGGCCTCAAGTTCAAGACGTTTTATTTCTTTTTTTATCTCTGCTATATTTAAATCTTTTTTCATTTTAAAATCCCCTTAATAAAGCTTACCGCCTTATCTCATTGCCTTTCCGAATCCACGAGTCGCAGCACCTACGCCACGAGGTTTATTGTTAATTTTACCGCCCATATTTTTATTAATAGTTTTCATAAAAACATCTTCTGCAATTTTACTCATTTCACGAGCAGAACTAAATGGTTCAAAGTTTTTTCTTTTAGATTTTTTTGCAGATTTTTTTCGTAAAGTTTTAGCATCTACACTACGAGGTTTCTTTTTAATTTTACCACCCATTGCTTTAGGATTACGTACATATGATGGAACTTCTCTACCAGCTTTTTCATAAAGAGCAATAATTTTTTTCCGTTTAGCTTCAGGTGTCAATTTCATTTGCTTAACTTTTTCTACAGAAGCTTCAAATTCTTGACGTTTTTTAAACTCTTTAGGGGCAGCTTCTCTACGAGCTTTAGCTTCAGCAGTTTTGCCTTCACGTTCAATGCCTTTTCTAATTTCAAGCATATCATTATATTTTGTTTTTATTCCTTTACGAGCTTTACTTATAATGCTACGTTGATTAGTTTTAGTTAGGTTATTAAATTCCAATTCTAATTGGTCCATTGGTGATAATTCTTTTGTTTTTTTCATACCACGAGTATTATCACCTACAACACGCTTTTGTTTTCGAGCTTTTGCTTTTACAGCACCTTTAGCTTCAACAGCACGTACATTTTCTCCTGCTTTTTTTACACGTTTCATAGCAGCAGCTAAATCTTTTTTTCTTTTTTCAGCAAATTCTTTAGCCAACATAGCAGTCCTTTTCGCAGACCTACCAGTAGCTCCTTTTATAATTCCTGCAGACATTACGGTGTTCCCCCTAGTGTATTTTCACCGACCATAGAAGCAGGTGCTTCCATGTCGTCACGCCTTGTTCTACGTGCTTGATTTCTTAATGCTTCAATTGCATTTTGATAACGCTGTTCATAATATGAACTTACTGTAAAGTTTTTCATAAAATCACCTGCCTCGACCATACAACCATAAAATAAAGCATCATAGCAAAAGTCAGAGAAATAATTATTTTGACTTGTACTAGTTAGTGTAGTTGGTCTGGCAACATATACAAGTTCCCCACCGTAAGTAGCACTTGCAGTAGGAGCAACGATAACATTGGTGTTTGTTTTCTTTGCATAGTATTTTGGAGTTCCTGTACTTGCGCTGACAGGCCAGTAATCGTAAATAAACTCGTCTGTTCTTTGCAATAAATTAATTTTAGTTCCGCTATCTTCAATACGAAGGTTCTTTACATAACGTGTTCCAGAAGGAAGAGTAAGTTCGTTTTTACCTGCAGATAGTGTAACTGATGTAACTGTTACCAAGCCATAATCATCTAGTGTTTTAGTTAACCGTTCTTCTACACGATTAACCATTCTAGGTATAGCCGAGACAAATTCGCTGCCATCATTTTCACTGGCTTCAATAATGTCGGTAACAAGATAAGTATAATTAGCCATAATAAATAGTCGTAGAAATAGTGGCTGCTGCTGATACAATAATTTTACCATTCATGCGAACACCATTATCTGCGAAGTCCTGATAATTATTTCCGTTTACTTGAAACTTAATTCGACCACCGTTAGTATTACCAAAAGGGTCAGCAGATGTACCAGTAATAACTACGATGCCTGTGCCTACACAGTTAACACTACGTACACGAGTGTCAGTAACAGTTACACTAGTAAGAGAATCTACAAACGTACCAGTTCCAGAAACAAATGCGCTTCTAATATTAGTCATTGATTACTCCTATAAAAATGTCAATAGCTATATTATACTAAAAAAGGGGGTGAGATACAAGTCCCACCCCCTTTAAAGGTCAGTTAACAGGTGTTTTAATTAAGCACCTTGACTTCCGAAGAACCCACGCCAGTCACTGAAACCAAACGCATAACGCTCACGAGCCTTAAAGCGAAGGTTACCAGTGTCAAAGTCAGGCTCCATTTTAGTCTGAAGCGGTGAACGGACGAACATTTTCGCACCATTCGGAACATCAGTCTTAATGAAGTAACCATTTGTGTCCGTGAAACGGCGATTCACGAAGAAGCCATTCGGGACAAGACCTTGATTGCGAATGCTGTTAATGTCGTTGACATTGGTAGCAGAGTTAGCAATCGTGGTTGACAGAGGCGAGTTCAGAATCTGATCTGCAGTAAATGCCAAATCTGATGGAATGTGCAGGCTTTCAGCTTGCGCTCCAATTAGAATGCCACGGTCATCTTTAGTTTTAGAAACAGAAATCAATGCAGTTTCCAAAGCAGCTTCTGAAAGATCAGAGGCAGCTAGAAGGTTGCTTTGAGTTCCATCACCAATTGTGGGGTGTGAAGAGGAAAAGAAAGCTTGTCCATCACCACCCGCAAAGGATGAGTTAAAACCGTTGTTGAAAACATCAGCAGCTTTAACTTGTTTAGTGTTCGCCATAGCACGAGCCAATCCTTTGGCACGTAGTTTAGCGAATGTGTCATAGAGGTTGTCCTCCATAGCTTCTTCTGTAACAGCGAAGCCAAGGGCAATTGTCTCGTGTGTGTAACGAGATGTAAAGCTTTCTTGGGCATCGTCATAAGATACAGCAGCACCTTCACCTTTTACAGGTGCAGTGCCAAAGCCAGTGAAGAGAACTTCTTCTTCAAATGCACGGTCTGAATTTTCAACTTCATACAGAGGTGCATGTTCATCAGAAACTTCCCCATACTCAAGGCCGAATACGGCGTTAAGACCAGGGAGAAGCTCTTTTGCAATACTTGCTCTATTAATAGCCATTATTATCTATCTCCCTTAGTTACCAGCCGTAGCTGTTACTGGTGCAGTAACATAAACCTGACGGAAGTTATCCTCGTGCAAGTTCAACATTACTTCAATTTTAGTGTAAGCATCACCAAGTACATTACCTGGTTCATCAACAATACCAATAACTTTTAGGTCTTGTACAGTGGCGGCAGCTGAGTCGCCTTTAGCACTAGCACCTGACTTACCAGTAAAAGTTGAACCAGATGTCAATGAATCTTTAAATGGCAATGTTTTACCAATAGTGCCTGCAGTTACTGAGGCATCTGATTGAATAACATATATTTGTGCAGGATTATCGGTAACAAATCCTACGGCATCAGTGGCAGAAGTGCCACCAGGCCAAAACGATTTAAACTTTTGCTCCCCGTCTTCTACATAACGACAGCCTTGGAATACACCAGTGGTAGCTTGTCCAACTGAAATAATTGCTTGAAGCTTACCAGCAGATACACGAACAGGTTGCCCTGTGTACATAGTTGTGGCTTCACCTGAAGCAATAGAATACTCATTTGTACCATTGCTATTTGGAGAAGCACCACGAATACGGGAAGGAGTCAAACCATTAGGTGCAAAAGTTGCAGTCATAATATTTTCTCCTATAAATTAGTAACCAAGGCTGTCGCTTATAATCTAATCAAAACTAGGTGTGCGACCCTTAGTTACGTTAGTTTTACTTTGATTTTGAATTGGCATTCTACGGTCTGATGAATTTTCAAGCTGTGCATTAACAGCATCAACCATCTCTGCAGATGCGTTTTCAAAATGTCTTTGTCGAGCTTCTGCACGTTTGGTTGGCAACTTAGCAAGTGCCAAATCTCCTCGACATACAGTGCCTTTATAACGACCTTCATCTCTAATTGCGGATGTGTGCGCTAGTTCAGGTACTTCATCAAGAGAAACAAACTCCCAGCCTTCAGCCATTCGTTTACCAACATTTGTATAATCATCACCACCTTTTAGGGTTGTACGTATCCAACGAAGTTTCATTCCTTGGTCTTCAAACCTTGCGGTTACTGATTCAGGAATATCTAAAAGATTTGGTTCACGATATTCAAAGTCTTCGGCTTCTCTTGTTTCCAGTTCACGACTCTGGGTGCTACGTGTAGTATTTCGTGCCATAAGTGTATATCCTTTCGCAACTATCGGTTAATTGTAGTATACTCGCCTTCGCCTGCCTTTTCGACTTTTAGCTTTTCGGCTGCATACTGTTCAAGTGATATGCCCCATTTTTCTGCAAGGCGTACATCTTCTTGTGAGAGTTTTACCTTTTTACTTGACGAGGGTGCTGGAGTGTGCGAAGCTCCTGCGACCACTTGAGCAGGTGTTGACGTTTCCTGCGGTACGGGGGTTTCGGTTGCTACTTCTTTGGTAGCTTTTCCAAACTTGTTAGGAAACTGTTCTGCCATACGGCGGTCAACTTCCTTATAATATTCATCATCAGTAGGATCAAACCCGTCTTCTTGAACCTGATTATCAATCTCTAAAGCAACTGCAGTCATTACACGGTCTTTATTAAACCATTCATTTGCTGCTGCCCAATCAATTGCTTTACGTTGTGCTTCTAATGTAACAGCATTTGTTTGCGATTCTTGTTGCTCCTCAAACTTCTGAGGTTCAAAAGAGTCTGCCTGTTGACGAAACTCTGTCAGCCTATAATTATCTTGTTGGGCAGTATTAAGAGATTCTTGTGCCTTTAAGATATTATCAGCATCGCCGCTTTCTACGGCCTGACGGTACGCACCACGAGCAAGCTCTAGACGTTCCGTCACTTGACGCTCATTTGATTCAACATTATTATTTAAAAGACTTTTATATTCTTCTTCTCTTTGCTGAAGCCTTGTTTGCATTTCCTTCTGTTGTGCCAGAAGGCTTTCAATTTGAGCCTCACGTTCTTTTTTCTGTTTTACCAGTTGTCGAATACGCTTTTGTGCGCCAGATGTTTCTATACCCTTTGTTTCTTGTTCTTGCTCTTCTTCAATTGTAGGGATAGTTTCTTCTTGGGGTGCTTCTGTTTCTACCTTTTCTTGGGTTTCTACTTCCACTTCGGGGGCTGCTGCTTCTTCTGTAGCTTCTTGCCCTTCGATTTCAAATTCCACCTTTTCTTGTTCAGGGGGTGAGCCTGCCTCAATGGTAGACCATTCAGTCTCTGCCATAATATTCTCCTGTTTTACGTCCGTAGCGATATAGACGAGTTACGCTAATTTTAGTTAAAAGATAATACAAGCAACAATAATACTAACAAAAGCACCTAAAAATGCCATTGCTTCTTCAAAGCTAGTATCGTCTAGTAAATATTGTGCCATATTTCATTTCTCTAACAGCTATATTATACAGCATGTTTTTTTATTATGCAAATTAGTTTGATAAATTAAATGTAGGGTCTAAGTCTTTTGCATCTTCTACTACCATTTTAATGTCATCATCAAATAATAATAAAAGATTTACTCCTTTATAAAAGAACTTGCTTCCTGTATGTTTACCATAACATACATAGTCACCTTCTTGACACCAAGCACCATTAGAAAACTTATCGTCTTGATAAGCTAAGTCACCAACTTTTATGACACGACCAACTGTTGTAAGGTAAGCCATATCCGATTTGGTTGAGTCAGGCAAAATGATACCACCCTTAGTTGCCGACTTAACTGATACTGGGCGTACAAGGATATGATAGCCTGGTATTTTTGGAAGTGGGCTAGGGTCTGCAACCTCTTCGTCTGTAATCCATTCATCATTTTTCAAAGCACTAGATGCAGCTTGCATATTTACTCCTCTTCGATATATTTATTTAGATAATCTTTAATAAGACCAACGGCCTTTTCTAAACCAGCAATTGTTCCTACTGATTCACAATATCTAGAATAATCCGAAGCGGCTCCATATGCAAGGGAATTTTTTATAGATTCAATTTCTTTTTGTATTTCTTTTATTAACTCTTCGTATAACACTACTCAATGCCTTGTTGCTTAATTACATTCTCCAATAGTTTAGCAGAAACTTTAGCTTCTTCCAAGTCATTATTTTCTTGAGCTTTGAGCAAGTCAGCCAGTATATCCATAGCTTTTAATACACGTTTAGAAGTTCTGTCTTCTTCTTTTTGATATGCTTTCATTTGCTCTTGCGCTCCTTGAGCCTGCGTATCCAGAACAAGTTTTTGTTCTTTTAAATCAAGGTCACGATTTTTAAGTGCAGCATCTGTCTGAGCTTTAGCAATTTGTGCCTGTGTTTTATTTTGTTCTACCTGAAGTTTTTGTGCTTCAATAGCCAACATTTGTTGTTCAGGTGTACCTGGTCCTTTAGCAGCCGCCATATTTGCTTGTAATATTTGTTGAGCAGCCTGCGCCTGAACCATTCCAATTGCTTGTGGATTAACTGCAATTTGTGCCATAACTTGTGGATTTTGTAGTGACTGTTGATACAGCCCATCTATCTGCTCTTGATATTTAACAAGCATGTGTTCAGATATATTAGCCTGCAATGCTGCACCAAGTTTAGCAAATGTAGGGCTTTTTTGATTCATAGGGTCTTGTATGTAAGCAGATTTAACTGCAATATGTGCATCATGGTTTTGACCTGTAAATGCTTTAATAGGCTTTCCCTCAGAAGCTGCCATAATATCTGATACAGGATCAAGTGGAACTGCTTCTTTTTTAAATGGCATAAGTTTTTCTACATCAGGTACATTAGCTGCAGTTAATAACATTCTATTAATTGCTTCCATATCAAACATTCCTGGTTCTGATTGAGCCGCAATCTGTTGTACCATTTGAACAAGCATCATGCGTTGTGCATTAGAAGGAATGTTTGGGTCAGATACTGGTATAATATCTACACAACCATCAAAATCTTTCTTAAAAATCTTTTCGGTAATTCCTGGCAAGTCATAAGGATACTCACTTGGAAGATACTCAGAATCAATACGTGCTAGTACTTTAAACTCGTCACCTTGTGCTTTATGCAGTCGCTTGTGAATAGCAGAAAAGAATTTACTTGAGGCTTCAAGCAATGCCATTGTTGTACCAACTGGACCATAGCCACCACTATCTGCAATAACCTGTTCTGTACTGTCAGCAAACTTCTGGCCTGCTCCTGTTACAAAAGACAGCATATTAAACAAAGTTTGCGAAGGTTCTTTAAATGGTAGTGGAATAATAGACTTGGTTAAGTCCATACCTGTTGCTTCTACTTCCTTGAACTCACCTGGTGCAATCGGGTCATTATCCCCGACCATACGAACTCCTTTAGCCTTAAAGCCTCCTGGTAAATTAGCAAACTGCCCAGCATCAAGTAGGCTACGCATTGCAGCAGTAGCAGACATAGTAAGATTGCCAAGGAAATGGATAAGACCCAGACCGTAAAAACCAAACCCAGGAACATATCTATAATGCGTGAAGTGCATTTTTTTGACATACTTATCATCTCCCTCTGCCCAGTTACGGCGAATCGAAAGAACTTGACCTGACTGTTGTTCTACAGTTACAATATATGGACATGCACTTTTGCCTGTGTGCATTTTATCTTCTTCAAGCTCTAGGTAACAGTGCTGTTCAAGCAATACATACTGTGGGTCATTGTCTCCCGCAGGCGATAGGCCAAGAACTGTGTCCATCTTTTCTGCCATGCCTGACAAAGTGGGAACACCAGCCGAAGGAAGTTCTATATCGGCATACATGTTCGCTTCTATCTGACGAGCCAAGTCAACAGGGCTACGATAAATAACATGAGTGTAGCGGTCTGCTCTGCGAAGGTCAGACGCATAGTAAGATACATAGAACTGGTCTATAGGTACAAACTCACTGACAGGTCGCTCAAGACTTGAATCATAATAAATCTTTTTAACTGCAGAACCAATTAAGGGTAGATGAAATAGCATACGCTCAAACTCGTCAAAGTATTCAGGCATCTGAGTAGTTACCTGATAGTTCATAAAGTTTTGAACACGATTAGCTTGCTGTTGCTTTTCAAGTGTAGCATCGCCAAGCACTTGCGCTTTCACTGGACCTTTAGCAGGGAACAATTCTTGCGAGGCTTTAGACTGGAACTTAACTGCTGATTCAATAAGCAAAGGATGCACAGCAGTAGCTGCGCCTTCAAATGGTTCAGTTGTATCTTCTAGCTTCAGACCAAGTAGATCAAAGCCACGCTCAAACATTGATTCCCATTCTGCACGAGAATCTTTGTCTGCTTCAAACTTATCAAGAACTGTGTTTCCAATCTCTTCAAGTTTTTCTTCATCCAATATTTCTACAAGATTTTGATAAAATCCTGAGTTCATATTAATCTCTACTTCAATCGCCTCTGCTGAACCTTCAAGGTCTACAGTAATCTCTCCTGTTTCTGGGTCTACTTCAAAGGTTGCTTCTGTTTCAGAAGGCTGCTGCATTTCCATGCGAATAACATTACTACCTTCTGGGCGTTGCTCATAGGGATTTCTCTCTGTTGCCATTATGCTTTTTTCCTAGCTTTTGTTTTGCGTTTCATTTGTTCAATATATTTTCTATATACAGAACTAGCACCAGTTTTACCTGCTACCTTTGCTCGTTGCTCCATAGCAATTGCTGCTTGTATTTTGTGGGCATGAGTTCTGCCACTAGCTTTAATCTTTCTGACACTTGATTCTGCATCTTTTGTAGTAGCAAACTTTAATCCACGTATTGTTCCTTTAGGATTTTCATCCGTGTATAAGTCAGAATGCTTTTTACTGCGTGCAGGTTGTCCCTTTTTTCTAGGTATACGTGGAGCCATAAGCAATATTATACCATTAAGTTCTCCAATATCCAACCCTCTTTGTTCGCCTTGGATTATAATCATCTTCCCAGCTAGGGTCTTCATTGTGTGATACGTGCCAACTATCTCTCATATAGTGGATAGCCATAGTCATTGCGTCTACTTGGTCATCATGTGCGCCATTGGGAAAAGCTAAACATTCATCAAATAAATCTTTTGCCCACTCTTTGCCTGTAGGTATGTAAATACGACCTGACTCCATGAGAGGTGTGGCAGCGTATACACGTGATACCTTGTCTCTATCAGGAAGATAGTCCAGAACAGGTAGTCCTGCAAGTCGCATATCTTGAAGCAACGATTGACCAGAAGCTTTCTTCTCAATAATACACACATCTGGCCTATGTTTCTGATACAACATCTGTGCTGTGCGGCGAAGGTCGGGGTACTCAAAGCGATCTTTAATATTTCCAAGAAGAATAAGATTAGGGACGACATATTCGCCACCATATTCATCTTGCTCTACTTGATGAAAGATACCCCACGTTTGTATGACACTATAGTCTGCCGTTTTCTTAGTAGAGAACGCTGTGTCATAGGTTTGGATAATAAACTCACAGTGCGGCGGCTCTTCATACTCCCACCATTGAAACCAGTTCTTTTTGATAATGCCACCTTCATCTGGCGAGGGATTCTGCATATATAGCGCATCCCAGTATCTACTCCCATTACTTGCTCGTATCTCTTGTTCATCTAGTTTTAATACATCATCTGGCTTCCATTCTGGAAAATATGATGTACCTTCGGGCAAACCCAGCAGGTCTGCTGCAGTTTCGTCTAGCCATGCAGGAATACTAATTACTTCCCACGGCTCTGTGGTAAACTCTGACTCCTGCTTTAGTAGCCAGCCGCACAGATCATCAAAGTGGTAGCGTGTATTAATAATAATAATTGCACCATTTGGCATTAGGCGGGTACGCAGACCAGAAGGCCACCACTCTTTGATATATCTGCGACCTGCTTCACTGAAACTGTCTTCTTCTGACATCACATCATCAAGTAAAGCTAGATGTGCGCCACGACCCGCAATCTGTGAGCGCACACCTGCTGCATAATAGGAGCCGTTGTGGTTTGTTTTCCATTTACCTGCCGCCTTAACGTCTGATCGTAGAGCCACACCTTTAAATACACGCTGAAAGTCTTCTGTATTTACAATATCCCTGACGCTACGTCCAAAGTCACTAGCCAGTTGGTCACTGTGGGACACAGACATAATCTCATGGTTAGGTTCACGGCCTATATACCACGCAGGAAATATCTTACTGGTAATAAGAGACTTACTTGAGCGTGGTGGCAAAAAAACCATTAGCCTTTTTATCTCACCATCAGCTACCTTTTGCAGCCTGTCGCACAATAACTCAATATGTTTGCCCATATGAAAGTCAGTTACTAGGGTCGGAGCTACTCTACGCACAAATGTAAGAAAATCTTCTTTTGATTTTTCTTGAATATATTTATCTAATGCTATATCTAGAGCCTGATGGTCAAGATATCCCCCAGATTCTACTACATCTTGTATTTCTTCTAATTCCATATTGCTTTTCTGCAGTCAGTGTTGCACATTTGCACTATTGCAAACTGGTTAAATCCGTGCTATACTAACTTTACTTTAAAGTTCGGAGGTAAATATATAGGAACTACTCTATATAGACCTGTGCAGTCCCGCTAGGTAGCTCTGGACAACTACTGCTATTATACTTTGTACATCTTTTTTATACAAGCACAAACAGCCAACTCCAGAAGCCCCCGCCCGTAGGGGTTTTTTTGTGTCTGATTAGATACCCTGGTATTTTTTTCTACTACTAGAGCAGTTTTTTTGCAGTTTTCAAAAGTACAAACAGCCCCACCCCCTGTTTGATTAAAGACCCTTGCTAAAATACTCAGTATATGGCAGGGGTATATTATATATATGTGTGCAGGCACGTTTTGCGTGCATGGGTCTGTGT